>Ga0187893_10000245_pt1 | contig 138671 bp, 114 predicted proteins | sample MA1701074metaG_FD_139574 | JGI IMG/M metagenome (GOLD analysis project Ga0187893, IMG submission 139574) | White microbial mat communities from a basaltic lava cave in the Kipuka Kanohina Cave System on the Island of Hawaii, USA - MA170107-4 metaG ...
GATGCAGATGATCTATGACTTCCCGTTCGGCCCGGGCCGCAAGTGGAGTTCGAGCATGGGCTGGGTCAACCGCATCATTGACGGCTGGTCGGTGAGCGCCATCAACCGCTGGCAGTCCGGCCGGGTGTTTGAACTCTTCGGCGGCAACGGCGGCACCTTCAACCAGTACGATGGCGGGGTGATCTATACCGGCATCACCACGCAGCAGATTCAGGACGGGCTGCAAGTCCGCAAGATGCCCAACGGCCAGGTCTTCTACTTCCCGGCCAGCCTGATCGCCTCGAACGGCGCCGCCAACCCGTCGTTCCTCCAGTCCTGCAACACTCCAGGCGCGTTCTGCCAGCGTTCCCACATGTACGGCCCGATGTTCTACCAGGCGGACATCAGCGTGATTAAGCAGTTCCGGATCACGGAAGGGATCAAGCTGGAATACCGCGCGGAGTTCCTGAACGCCTTCAACAACATCAACTTCTTCTTCCCCGGCAGCGAAACCACGTCGGTGCCGACCTCTTCGGTCACCACCACGACCTTCGGCCGGGTCACTAACGCCTTCCGCGATGTTTCGACTACCGACGACAACGGCGGCCGCATCATCCAGATGGTGTTGCGCATCAACTTCTAACCGTTCTCCAGCCTTGCCGGGGCCGGCTTGCAGCCGGCCCCGCAAGCCGAAATACTTCGGGGCGGGCGGCCGACGGCCGTTCGCCCCGATTTTCTTACTTCCTCGCGGCGCGCAGCGGCAACTCTGCCGCGGCGCGCGGCGGGAGCAGGCTCTCCCACTCCCGCGCTCGCATTGACAGAAACGCGGGATTCCCGTACCATTGAGTTTTGTCCACAGTGGGCGAGGACTGACTGAAGCATGCGGACTTACGTACCCAGGGGCCGGGAGGCCCGGGAACTGGCGGCCGGGCCGCAGTGGCATGTGGTGGACGCGGCCGGGCAGGCGCTGGGCCGGCTGGCCACCCGCGTGGCGCGTCTGCTGATCGGCAAGGACAAGCCCCAGTTCACGCCGCACATCGACTGCGGCGACCACGTGGTGGTCATCAACGCGGAGAAGGTGCGCCTGACCGGCGCCAAGGCCGAACAAAAGACGTACTACACGCACAGCCAGTGGCGCGGCGGGCTGAAGGAGATCCCGGTGAAGCGCGTGCGCGCCGACCGCATGATCCGCGAGGCGGTGAGCGGGATGCTCCCGAAGAACAAGCTGCGCGCGCATCGCGAACGCAAGTTGCGCGTGTACCTGGACGCCAAGGGTTTGGAGCGCCACGCGGGGCAGAAGCCCCAGCCGCTGGCGCTGTAGGTGGTTTGGCGGACGTGGCGCTGTCTGGAAGTGGATGCCCGCAGGCCCGGAGCCTGCGCTACCCGCTCGCGCTGTAGCCCGCAGCTCGATTACCGGTTGCGCCGCAGTTTTCCCGGGGAGATTCAGGCAGGGGACGCCCCGCGGGGCGCGTCCCGACGGGGGTTGCATTGGCAGAAGGCGAAAACGTGAAACCGTTCTGCGGCACCGGGCGCAGGCGCGAAGCGGTGGCCCGCGTCTTTCTGCGGCCGGGCACCGGGAAGTTCACCGTGAACGGGCGGCAGGTGGACGAGTACTTCCGCAACGTGGCCTGGCGCAATAACGCCGTCGAGCCGCTGAAGTTCACCAACACCGCCGACCAGGTGGACGTGATGTGCACGGCCAAGGGCGGCGGCGCCGGCGGACAGGCCGGCGCGGTGCGCATGGGCCTGAGCCGCGCCCTTTCCTTGCTGAACCCTGAGCTGCGGCCCGGGCTGCGCAAGAACGGCTTCCTGACGCGCGACTCGCGGATGAAAGAGCGCAAGAAGTACGGACAGAAGGGCGCGCGCCGCCGCTTCCAGTTCAGCAAGCGCTAGCAATCGGGGCGGGTTTATCCCGCCCGTTTCGGGAAATCAGCAGGACAGGGCGGGGTAAACCCGCCCCTACTCAGTAAATCCTCGGCCGGCAAGGCGCCGGCAAAGGACGCTCCCGCATAGCCGGCGGGGCGCGTCCGGATAAAAGGAGGAAGTTTGGCTGAAATCACCATGAAGGAACTGCTGGAGGCCGGCGTTCACTTCGGCCACCAGACCCGCCGGTGGAACCCCAAGATGAAGGAGTACATCTTCGGGGAGCGCAACGGAATCCACATCATTGACCTGCAAAAGACCCTGAAGCTCTTCCGGGAAGCAGCCAAGTTCGTAGGCGAAGTGGCCGCCCACGGCAAGACGGTGCTCTTCCTGGGCACCAAGCGGCAGGCGCAGGAAGCGGTGGCCGAGGAGGCGCGGCGCGCGGGCATGCCCTACGTGAACCACCGCTGGTTGGGCGGCACGCTCACCAATTTCGCCACGCTGCAAAAGTCCATCAAGCGGCTCAAGGAGCTGCGCGCCATGGTGGACGACGGACGCATGGCCCAACTCTCCAAGAAGGAAGCCGCGCGCCTGGACCGCGAGTTGAAGCATCTGAACCAGAACCTGGCGGGCATCGCGGAGATGAACACGCTGCCCGACGTGATGTTCGTAATCGACTCGAACGCGGAGGAGATCGCCGTGCGCGAAGCGCGGCGCATGGGCATCCCGGTGGTGGGCGTGGTGGACACCAACTCCGACCCCGACCTGGTGGACTGGGTGATCCCCGGCAACGACGACGCGCTGCGCGCCATCAAGCTCTTCACCACGAAGATCGCCGACGCCGTGGCCGAGGGCCGCGGCATGTTCGACCAGACCCAGGTGGTGGAACAGAAAGCCGACGACGTGGGCGGCCCCACGCACGTGGTGGAGTACGTGGACACCAGCCGCTACGAGGACTACGAAAAGCAGGAAGGCGACTTCGTCGAGCAACTGGACCAGATGGGTGTGGCGGTCCCGGAAGAAGGCGAGAAGTAGCTTCTCGGTGGCTCCGCAGAGCCACGCGGCGGCCCGCCGGGCCGCCTTGCAGCAAAGCACACCAGGAATGAGGATCGCATGACCGTGAAGACGGAGGAGCGCGTGGACATCCCGGCTAAGCTGGTGAAAGAGCTGCGCGAACGCACCGGAGCGGGGTTCAGCGATTGCCGCGCGGCGCTGGTGGAGGCCGGCGGCGACATCGAGAAGGCTATCGAAGTGCTCCGCAAGAAGGGCCAAGCCGCGGCCGCCAAAAAGGCTTCGCGCGTGGCCAGCGAGGGCCTGGTGGGACACTACATCCACGCCGGGTCGAAGATCGGCGTGATCGTCGAAGTCAACTGCGAGAGCGACTTCGTGGCCCGCACCGAGGACTTCCAGAAGCTGTGCCACGACGTGGCCATGCACATCGCCGCCACGGACCCGCGCTTCCTGCGCCGCGAAGACGTCACCCCCGAGATCCTGGCCAAAGAGCGGGAAATCTACGCGGCCCAGGCCCGCGCCACCGGCAAGCCCGATAACGTGGTGGAAAAGATCGTCAACGGGAAAATGGAAAAGTTCTACGAAGAGACCTGCCTTTACGAGCAGCACTTCATCCGCGACGAGACGCACTCGGTGACCATCAAGCAGATGGTGGACCAGCTCATCGCCAAGCTCGGCGAGAACATCTCCATCCGCCGCTTCGTGCGCTTCAAGGTGGGCGAAGGAATCGCGGCGCCCGCGGCCGACGCCGCAGCGGGCAGTTAGCCCGGCCTCGCCGAAGGAGCCGCCTGGGATGGGCGCCCCTTCTGGTTCGCCGCCGGCTTCGTCCGCGGGACGGCGGCGCTGGGTAGCCACTGGGCGCGCCGGTCTGCTAGAATGTGCCCCGGAATGAGCGCCGCCGATACCGCCGCCAAAGCCGCTCCCACCGTCACTCCCGCCTATAAGCGCATCGTGCTGAAGCTCTCCGGAGAGTCCCTGCAAGGACCGCTGCAGGCCGGCATCCACGCGGAGACGGTGCACGCCATCGCCAAGGAACTGAAGGAAGTACACGCGCTGGGCGTGGAGTGCGCCGTCGTGGTGGGCGGCGGCAATATTTTCCGCGGCACGCGGCAGAAGTCGCTGGCCATCGAGCGGGCCACCGCCGATCACATGGGCATGCTGGCCACGGTGATGAACGGGCTGGCATTGATGGACGCCCTCGAGAAAATCGGCTGCTTCACCCGCCTGATGAGCGCCGTGAGCATGCACCAGGTGGCTGAGCCCTTCATCCGCCGCCGCGCCACGCGCCACCTGGAAAAGGGCCGCATCGTGGTGTTCGCCGCGGGCACCGGCAACCCGTACTTTTCCACGGACACGGCGGCGGCCCTGCGGGCCATGGAGATCAAGGCGCAAGTCATCCTGAAAGCCACGCGGGTGGACGGTATCTACGACGCCGACCCGGAAAAAGTGCCCACCGCGCGGATGTTCGATTCGCTCAACCATATGGATGTGCTGCAAAAAGGGCTGGCGGTGATGGACTCGACAGCCATCTCCCTGTGCATGGACAACAAGCTGCCGATTATCGTCTTCAACCTGAATGTGCCGGGGAACATCCGCCGCGTGGTGCTGGGCGAGAAGGTCGGCTCCATCGTCCGCGCCGCGTGATGCCGGGCAAGGCTGACCGCCGGCGCTTTCTCTGGGCCGGACTCCGAGGAAATCGCATTATGACTGCCGTCCACTCGACCAAAGACGCCGCCGCGCAAGCCAGGACCCGCATGGAGAAAGCGGTGGAGGACTTCCGCCGCGATCTGGCGGGGGTGCGCACCGGGCGCGCCAACGTGAGCCTGCTCGATTCGGTGCGCGTGGATTATCACGGCACGCCCATGCCGCTCAACCAGCTCGGCACGCTGTCTGTGCCCGAGCCCACCATGATCGTGGTCGCGCCGTGGGACCCCAGTGCCGTGCCGCTGATTGACAAGGCCATCCGCACCGCCGACCTGGGCCTCAATCCGACCAACGACGGCAAGGTGGTGCGCGTGCCCATCCCCTCGCTGACCGAAGAGCGCCGCAAGGAAATGGTCAAGCACCTGCACAAAGTGCTGGAGAACCACCGCACCGCCGTGCGCAACATCCGCCGCGACGTCAAGGAAGCCATCGAAAAGCTGGAAAAAGAGAAAAAGATCAGCGAAGACGAGAAGAAACGCGCGCTCGATGAGCTGGAAAAACTGACCCAGGCCGAGACCAAGAAGCTCGAAGACCTCTCCGCCGCCAAAGAAAAAGAAGTCATGCAGGTGTGATCCGCGCTTTTGCATTGTTAGATGAAAGGAACCCCGCCATGAAGCGAATCCAATTTACCGGGGCGGCTCTGATGGTCGCCGGCCTGCTCGCGGCGCCTGCCGAGGCGCAATCGTCGCTCGGCAGCGTGAAGTTTCCGACCAGTTGCCGCGCTGCGGTGCAGCCGCATTTCCTTCGCGGCGTGGCCGCGCTGCACTCCTTCTGGTTCGAGGAGGCGCTGGAGGCCTTTCGCGCTTCGACCGCGGCCGACCCCGCGTGCGTGATGGGCTACTGGGGCGAAGCCATGGCCCACAACCATCCACTGTGGATGGAGCAGGACACCGAAGCGGCGCGCGCGGTGATCGCGAAGGTGAAGGACCTGAACGGCATCACCCCGCGCGAGCGCGCCTACTGGGACGCGCTGCTGGTTCTCTACGGCGAGGGCGACAAACTTGAGCGCGACCGCGCCTACGCGGCGGCGATGGAGCGAGTCTCGCGCGCCTACCCCGACGACCTGGAAGCCGCGGTCTTCCATTCGCTGGCCCTGCTCGGCACCGTCCGCATGGGCGACAAGGGCTACCGCGCGCAAGCCCGCGCCGGCGCCATTGCTCTCGAGGTCCTTCGGAAGAATCCCCAGCATCCCGGCGCGGCGCACTTCATCATTCACGCCTTCGACGACCCGGAACACGCCATCCTGGCGCTGCCCGCGGCCTTCCGTTACGCCCAGATCGCCCCCGAGGCGCACCACGCCCGCCACATGCCCTCGCACATCTTCATCCAGCTCGGCATGTGGCCGGAGGGCGCCGCTTCGAACCAGGCGGCGTGGGAAGCCTCGGTGAACTGGACCACGCGCAAGAAGCTCTCCCCGGCGCTGCGCGACCTGCACAGCCTGCACTGGTGGATATACATCGCCCTCCAACAGGGCAAGTACGCTAAGGCAGAGGAGTTGCTCGCGCTGCGGGATAAGACTCAGCGTGAGGCCGGCGCAGACCCGGCCGGCGCCGCTGGCACCGCGCGCGCCGGGCGCTACCAGGGCTACATCGCGGGCGCCATGATCATCGAGAAGGAAGACTGGGCCCGCGCCGCCGCGCTTTTTCTCGCCGGCAGCACCCCGCCGGCGGCGGCGGGCGAGCACGTCCACGGCGCTCCGCCCTCCAGCGGCGGCTACGCCGGACCGAGCCAGGACGAGATCATGGGCGCGTTCGTGCGCGGGCTGGCCGCGGCCCATCTGGGCCACGCCGACGCGGCCCATGCGGAGGCCGCCGCGCTCCTGAAGATGAAGGAGCAACTCGCCGGGGGAACCGGCTACCAGCCGTACCGCGCGAGATTCGCGGACGTGATGGGCCACGGTGTGCTCGCGCAGATCGAAGCACAGCGCGGCCACTTCGCGAAGGCCGAGGAGTTTGCCGGGCGCGCCGTGGCCGTGGAGGAAGAGATGTCGCCGCCGTCGGGCCCGCCCGACTTACTCAAGCCGTCGCATGAGTTGTTTGGAGAGATTCTGCTGCGCGCCGGCAAACCAAAGGAGGCCGCGGCGATGTTCGCGAAATCCCTGTTGCGGCAGCCCAACCGCGCGCGGTCCCTGGTGGGCGCGGCGCGCGCCGCGGCCAAGTCCGGCGACCTCGTCGCAGCCGCAGCCCACTACGCAAAACTCGCGGAGATCTGGCGCGGCGCCGATACGCAATTTGCGGAATGGCGCGAGACCCGCGACTTCCTCCAGCAGCAAGCCGCCCGCGCCGGCGCGAACTGAGCTGCGGCTCCCCCTACGGGTTGGGGCCGTAGAACTTCCAGTTGGACTGGAAGTCGCGCGGGAGCTTCTGCTTCGTGAGCAGGGCGCGGACCATTTCCACGGGGATGCGGTTCTCGCGCAGGATGAAGTCGTGGAAGGCGCGCTTGGTCATTTTGCCCGCACCCGCGCCTACCACTTCCTGGTGCAGGGCGCGGAATTGCAGCCCACCCAGCAGGTAGGCCGCCTGATAGAGCGGTGGCGCCTGCGTGAAGGAGCGGCGCACTTCCGCCGTGGCGTTCTCGCGCTCATGGCCGATGCGGTTCACCAGGAAGTCTATGCACTCCTGCGGGGTCATCTTCTCCAGGTGGAAGCTGAGGGAGAAAATGATGCGCGCGCAGCGGTGCATCCTCCAGAAGAGCGCGCCGATGCGGTGCTGCGGCGTGTTGTGGAAACCCATGTCCCACAGCAGCAGCTCCCAGTAGAGCGCCCAGCCTTCGCCCCAGAAGGGCGTGGAGAAGATGCCGCGGTAATTCTTGTAGCGCGCGGTCATGAAGCCTTGCAGGTGATGGCCGGGGATGAGCTCGTGGAAGACGGTGGCGTGCGAGAAATGGATGTTGTTGCCGCGCATGCTCATCATTTTTTGCTCGTGCTGCATGGCGTTGGTCGGGTAGGAGACGGAAATGGTCTCGCCCCCGGTGAAGAAGGGGTTCACCAGTTGCCGTTCGAGCGACATCATCTCCATGCGCCAGCCGTCGCGCGCCAGTTGCGGCACGGTGACCAGGTCGTGCTCGTCCATGTAGCGGATGGCCTCCCAGGCCTGCTCGCGGATGAGCTCCGGCTGCTTACCCGGTTCGACGTAGAGCGTCTTGACGTGCTCGAGCGCCTTGCGCCAGTCGTCGCCGTGGCCCAGTTCGCGGGAAGCCTTGATCATCTCCGCTTCGCACCAGGCCAGTTCCTTGTTGGCGATGGCCAGGAGCTCCTCCGGCGTGTAGGGGATCATTTCGTTGGCCAGCTCGACCAGCAGGGCCTCGCGGCCGATGGGGTCGCCGATGATGTCGCTGGAGTCTCCGGCGCGCGCGCCCGAGGGACGCGCCGCCGGGGCTGCGCCGGGACGCTGCGCTTGCCCGCCGCCGCCGCCCGGCCCCCCCGGTCCGCCGCCGCCCGGCCCGCCGCCCACTGGCGCGGGCGACCGCACTCCAAGCACTCGTTCACTCACGCCGCTGATGTAGCTGGCCAGCGCCTGATCCACGCCGCGGTAGGGCTCTTCCGCCCACCAGGTGAAGAGCGGGTCATAACCGTTATGGAAGGTGAACCAGTTACGCAGAGCATTGCGCAAACCTCCGGCCAGCGTGACGGCACGGTTCACCACGGTCTTCTTCGCGCGGAGGGGCTCCGGCGTTTCGCCGCCCGCCTCGCCCCGCGGCCCCGGACGCGCGCCCGGCGCTCCCGCTTCGATGCGCCGCTGCGTTTCCTCAATCTGCGCCTTCAGCCGGTTCAGGCTGGCCGCGGCTTCGGCGGGAGTCGCCGGCCGCATGGCCCGGCGCGTTTCTTCCAGGGCCATGATGGCGCGGGCGAAGGGCAGCAGCGGCTCGGCCTCGGCGAACTGTTTCTGCTGGCGTTCGAGCTGGCGCGTTTCGAAGTCCAGCAGGTTGCGAAACAGGATGTAATCCACCCGGCCGTCCACCGAGAGCGCGTCGAAGTTCATCTGCGCCAGCGCCTCGCGCCACGCCGAGTAGAACTGCCGGAATCGGGTAGCCCGGGCGGGAGAAAAACTCCCGGGGAAGGACCGGTTGAGGAGGCTCGCGTCCGTGGTGTACCGCTGAAGGTGCAGGCGCAGCTCGCTGGCAGTCGTATCCAGGTCCGTGGCATCGGGCACGTCGCCCGGTGGCTGCGGCGCCGCTGGTTTAGCGGCCCCGCGCGAATGGGCGGACTGCGCCAGCAGCGCTTCGGGCCACGGCGGACTCACCACCAGCGAGTACACCACGACCTGCGCCACCAATACCCTTGTGATTCGCATCAGCATTCCCCCATGAGAGCGTCCACGTTGTAACAGGACGCCCGCCCCATTGGCAAGGTTTCCAGAGCAGGATCGCCGGGAGTGAAAACTGCATTCGAGGCCCGGCAGCTCCTGTGTTAGGCTGCGCCGATGCCTGAGCAGACCGGCACCCCGGGCGCCCATGTCGCGCCGCCTGCCCCCATCGAGTCGCGTTCCGGGCTTGGCGCATGGGGCCGGGCGGACTTGCCGGCGCCGCCGGTCTGGCGCGGATTTTCCCTGATGGGCGTCATCGGCCCCGGCGCGATCATCCTGGGGCTTTCGATCGGCAGCGGCGAGTGGTTGATTGGACCCGCCGCCTTCGTCAAGTACGGCCTTTCGCTGTTGTGGGTCACCGGCGTGGCCGTCTTCCTGCAGACTATCCTGAACACGGAGTTGATGCGCTACACGCTGTACACCGGCGAACCGGCGGTGACCGGCTTCATGCGCACGCGGCCGAACTCCACCTTCTGGGCCTGGTTCTACCTGGGGCTGTTCTTCCTGCACATTGGCTGGCCGGCCTGGGCGGCCAACGCCGCGGGAGCATTTTTCTTCCTGTTCTACCGGCGGCTGCCGGTGACGGAGGACGCCGGGATGCTGTACTGGCTGGGGGTGGCCACGTTTGTCGGCTGCCTGGGGTTCCTGCTGTTCGGCAGGCGCATCGAACGCACGCTGGAAATCCTCAACTGGATCCTGATCGTCTTTATCCTGGGCGGCATGACGCTGCTGTGCGTGGTGTTTGCCGCTCCCGCGGCCTGGCTACACGCGGCGGCGGGCTTCTTTGGCTACAGCGTGAAGACGGGCCACTTCCTGTTCCTCCCGGAGGGGGCGGACTGGTTCCTGATCGGCGCCTTCGCGGCCTACTCCGGCGCGGGCGGCGTCAGCAACTTGATGCTGGCGAATTGGGCGCGCGACAAGGGCTTCGGCATGGGCAGCATCGTGGGGTTCATCCCGGCGGCGGTCGGCGGCGCCCACGTCCGCCTGGCGCACACGGGCAGCACCTTCCCGGTCACCGAAGAGAACCTGCAACGCTGGCGCGGCTGGTGGCGCATCGTGGCTTGGGACCAGTGGGGCGTCTTCTTCACCGGCGCGCTGCTGGGCATGGGCCTGCCGGCGATTCTCTACACCACGTTCATCACTCCGGGACGCGACATCCGCGACCTGGCCATCGCTGCGGAGCTGGCCGGTTCCATCCTGCGCCTGGGCTGGCCGCTGCTGGCGGGCCTGGTGGCGCTGATGAGCGCGTGGGTGCTGTTCAAGACGCAGCTCGACAACGTCGAAGGCATGAGCCGCGCCCTGACCGACATGCTGTGGACCGGCAGCCGCCGCGTGCGCCATTGGACCGCGTCGCGCGCCGGCGGGCCCGGGCTGGACGACGTGCGCATCCTGTATTATGGCCTGCTGGCACTGATCATCGTGTGGGGGGTAATCGCGCTGCGGCTCACCCGGCCCATCATTCTCCTGCAAATGGCCGCCAATATCGCCGGGCTGGTGATGGTGATCAGCGCCCTGCACATCCTGCGCGTGAACGTCACGCTGTTGCCGCGCGAGCTGCGCCCGCCGCTGTGGCGGCGCGCCGGACTCGTGGCTACGGCCGTCTTCTACGGCTTTTTCGTGTGGCTGTGGTTGATGGGCGGCTTCGTGCCCGACACGGAAAAGGGCTTCCTCTTCAACATCCCACGCTACCTGGGCCTGTAGCCCCAGACCTCGGGCCATACGGCACGGCGTGGTGTTTGCGCGCCTGTCTGGTAACCTTCCCTGCCGTGACTTTCGAGCGCATCGCGATTCTGGGCACGGGGTTGATCGGCGGCTCGTTCGGGCTGGCGCTGAAGCGGAGCCTCCCTGGATGCCGCGTGATCGGGTGGGACCGCCAAGCCGTGCTGGCGCGGGCCCGGGAGCGCGGGGCCATAGACGAAACAGCGCAAGAGTTGGTCGCCGCCGTGGACCAGGCCGACCTGGTGTATGTGGCTTTGCCCCTCGGAGTGGCGCTCGAGTTGCTCCCCCAGATTGCGCGGCACGCCCGGTCCGGCGCGCTGGTGACCGACGCGTGCAGCGTCAAGGGACCCGTGTGCCGCGCAGCGGCCGCCTGTCTTGTTTCCGGGGGCGCGCGATTCCTGGGCGCCCACCCGATGGCCGGCCGCGAGGCCCCAGGAATCGAACATGCTTCCGCTGAACTCTTCCGCGGGGCGCGCTATGCGTTGATAGCCGGGAAGGATGACGCCGATGCGCGCGTGCGGCAATTCGCCGCGCTGGTGGAATCCCTCGGCGCGCAGCCGATGTGGCTGGACGCGGAGCGGCACGACTGGGCCGTCGCCATCGTCTCGCACCTGCCGCAACTGGCAGCCGTGGCGCTGGCCGGCGTGGTCCGCGACGAAACGGACGAAACCGGGCTGCCGGTGGAACTCGCGGGGCCGGGCCTGCGCGACGCGCTCCGGCTGGCCGGCAGCCCGTATGAAATGTGGCGCGATATCTGCCTGACCAACGCCGAGAATGTGACCCGCGCGCTCGACCGCCTGATCCAGGCCCTCGATCACCTGCGCAGCAACCTGAAGACGCGCCGGCTTCAGCGCCAGTTCGACGCTGCCAATGAGGTGTACAAATTGCTCCGCGGGATGAAGTAAACTCGGGAGCGCGAGCGGGGCGTAGGGGCCGGTCTTCAGACCGGCCCCTTCCCCCGATCGGCGTTCGGATATGAATGGGCGGGTCTGAAGACCCGCCTCTACAAACCATGGACAAACGGATCGCCAACGCGGACGCGGCCATCGCCGGGCTGAAGGACAGCATGACCGTGCTGATGGGCGGCTTCGGGTTATGCGGCATCCCGGAGAACCTCATCGCCGCCGTGCGCCGGAAAGGTACGAAGAACCTCACCGTGGTGTCGAACAATGCGGGCGTGGACGACTTCGGCATCGGCCTGCTGCTGCAAACCAGGCAGGTGAAGAAAATGATCGCCACCTACGTGGGTGAGAACAAGCTCTTCGAACAAATGGTGCTGCGCGGCGAGCTGGAAGTGGAGTTGAACCCGCAAGGCACGCTGGCCGAGCGGCTGCGCGCCGGCGGCGCGGGCATCCGCGCTTTCTATACGCCCACGGGCTACGGCACCATGATCGCCGAAGGCAAGGAGACTCGCGAGTTCGACGGCAAGGCCTGCGTGCTGGAGCGCGCCCTGCGCGGCGACTTCGCCTTCATCAAGGCGTGGAAGGGCGACCGCTGGGGCAACTTGATCTTCCGCCGCACGGCGCGGAACTTCAACCCGGTGATGGCCACCGCGGCGGATTACGTCGTCGCCGAGGTCGAAGAGCTGGTAGGTGTTGGCGAACTGGACGCCGACCAGGTGCACACGCCGGGGATTTACGTGAACGCCATCTTCCAGGGCGAGAACTACGAAAAGCGCATCGAGCGCCGCACCGTGCGGAAGAAGACGTAGGGGCGGCTTTACGCCGCCCTCTGACCAGCCGGGTAACAGAAATGGGGCGGGGTAAACCCGCCCCTGCCGGGTAATCTTCGAAGGTGCGGGGGCAGGACATGGCCGGCGAAACCGACAAACGCGAAATCATCGTCAAGCGCGTGGCGCGCGAATTGCGCGACGGCTTCTACGTCAACCTGGGCATCGGCCTGCCCACCCTGGTGCCCAGCTACCTCCACCCGGGGATTGAGGTGGTGCTGCATTCGGAGAACGGGCTGCTCGGCGTTGGCCCGTACCCCGTCGAAGGCCAGGAAGACCCCGACTTGATCAATGCGGGCAAGGAGACGGTGACGGAGATCCCCGGCTCGGTGTATTTCTCGAGCGCCGATTCCTTCGCCATGATCCGCGGGGGCCACGTGGACCTGACCGTGCTGGGCGCGCTCGAGGTGGACGAGAAGGGCAACCTGGCCAACTGGGCCATCCCTGGCAAGATGCTCAAGGGCATGGGCGGGGCCATGGACTTGGTGGCCGGGGCCAAGCGCGTGATCATCGCCATGGAGCACACCACCAAGGACGGCGCGCCCAAGATCCGCAAGCAGTGTACGCTGCCGCTCACGGGGGTAGGCGTGGTGAACCTGATCGTCACCGAGCTGGCGGTGATCGAAGTGACCCGGGAAGGCCTGCTGCTCCGCGAGGTCGCCCCCGGCGTCACCCCGGACCAGGTGCAGAAGTTCACCGAGCCCGTATTGCGCGTGGCCCCGGACCGGAAGACCATGAGCGGGTAGGGATGGAAGTCCATTCCATCATCGTGGTGAGCCTGCACAACCCCAAGGAGAAGGTGTGGGGCGAGCTGCTGGCAATCCACGCGGCGGGCATCACCGTGCGGGGGATTGACTTGAACTCGTTCGACGACTTCATCCGCCAGGTGCGCGACCCCGAAGGGGAGCGCGTGGGCCTGCCCACGCTTTTCTTCCCCATGAACCGCGTCGAGCGCATCGCGCTGGACGAGGCGGTGGGCAGCATCCCCTCCCTCTCGGACCTGTTTGCCCAGAAGACCGGGGGGAGCCTCCGCGACTATCTCGCCCTATTCGCCTGAAGTGCGGTACGATGCCCCGCGATGCCCACTCGCATCTTCACCGTCCCCAACCAGCTCACCTTCCTCCGGCTGATCTTCCTGCCGTTCTTCATCATTCTGGTGCACTACGACAACTACAACTGGGCCCTGGGCGTGCTGCTGGCTGCGGCCGTGAGCGATGCGCTGGACGGGGTGCTGGCGCGCCGGCTGAACCAGAAGACCGCTCTGGGCGCCTATCTCGACCCCATCGCCGACAAGCTGCTGCTTTCCTCCTCGTTCTTCATCCTGGCGGTGAAGGGCATGATTGACTGGTGGCTCACCATCCTGGTGTTCAGCCGCGACCTGCTCATTTTGATCATCGCCGCGGTGATCCTGGCCGTATCCGGTTACCGGCCGCTTCCGCCCACGCTCTACGGCAAGGCCACCACTGCGGCGCAAATCCTGTTCATCTTCCTGGTGGTCTCCTCGCCCGTATTTCGATCGCCGTGGCTGGACCACACCCGGATGGTCTTCGTGTTCCTGGTGGCGGCCTTTACCATTGTCAGCGGAGTGCACTACAGCTACAGCATCGCGCGGCGGCTGAGCGGCTCCGGGCAGTGAGCGCGCGGGTGCGCGGCCCCGGCCGTTAAACCCTGCCCATTCAAGGTCAAAAAGAAAGAGAAGCGGCCCTTACAGGCGCCGCTTCCCGGGGTGTGTCCTAGAAGTGGATGTACATGGTTAGATGCCTCGGGGGTCAAAAGGTTGCTTCTTCAGGGGGCACGGGGCCGGGCCAAGAACCCCGTTTTGGACGGGTGGGAGCAAGAAACCGGGGTCCGGGGAGCATTGGAAATGCCCTGCCTTTGTGCCATGATACGGCCCCAGCGGGAGCGGCATCACCGGGGGGCTCGATGCTCGTGCGGTTCTGGGGTGTGCGGGGCTCGACTCCCACCCCTCAGCGCGAAAACCTGCGCTACGGCGGCAACACCTCATGCGTCGAGTTGCGCATCGGCGACAGCCTGCTGGTGTTTGACTGCGGCACCGGTTTCCGAATGCTAGGCGGCGCGCTGCGCCGCGAGTTCAGCCGCAGCCCCATCCGCGCCCGGGTCTTTCTAAGCCACTACCACTGGGACCACATCCAGGGCATCCCCTTCTTCACCCCTCTGTATGCCCCGGACAACGTCTTCGAGTTTCACTCCTTCCGCTCCATCGAGACCGACGTGCGCCGGGCGCTCGAAGACCAGATGATGAACCCCTATTTCCCGGTGGACATGAAGGCTATGCGCGCGCAACGCCGCTTCCATCACATGGGGGAGGAGACCGCGAACTACCAGGGCATCCGCGTCACCACCAAGCGCCTGAATCACCCCCAGGGCTGTCTAGGCTACCGCATCGAACACAAGGGCCGCGTCATCGTGTACGCCACGGACAACGAGCCCGGCGACCCGCAGGGCGACCAAAACGTCCGCGCCCTGGCCGAAGGCGCGGACCTCTTCATCTACGATTCGCAGTACACCCCGCACGAGTACGCCAACGGCAAGAAAAGCTGGGGGCACTCGACTTGGCAGGAAGCGGTCCACATCGCCCGCGAAGCCAAAGTGAAAAAGCTGGCGCTCTTCCACCACGACCCGGAACACCACGACAAGCAGATAGACGCCATCCTGCGGCAGGCCGCCAAGCAGTTCCGCTCCACAGTCGCCGCCCGCGAAGGTTTGACCCTCCGCTTGAAGTAGAACCGCCGGGAACCTGACAGGGTCTGGTGCGTCCGAACGGGCTCAGCCCTGGGGCTTGACGCGGGTGACGCCTTGGGGCCACGCGGCCTTGAAGCGGGAGTCGGGCAGCCGCGGGTTGCGCATCACGTTGGTGTAGTGAATGGTGAAGTGGTCGCCGGAGCCGGTCTCGTAGAAACGCTGCTGCAAAGGCAGCCAGTTTGAGGGGTCCACCCACAAGTGGATCTTGGAGATTTGCGCGCGAACCTTGCTGTCTTTGGGCGTGAGTTCCAGCAGCAGGGCCTTTTTGCCGTCGAGCACCTGCTCGCCCTGGAAGGTGGGCAGGTAGTGCTTCTTCAGCTCCCCTTCGTTGGTGCCGAAGCCCAGCAGCATGAACTGGTCCATCTGGGTGCGGTGCTTGCCCAGGTCGTATTCCTCCACGCGCTTCAGCCTGGGACTGAAGATGTACAGCCGGTCGCCGTTGCGCAGCACGGTGCGCGAGTCGGGCGGGTTCAACTCGATGAGCATCTTGTCGTCCTTGCGCAGGGAGATGCTTCCGGTCTCCACCGAGCGGTCGTTGACCACCACCGTTACCTTGATGCGTTCGATGTTGGCGGTCAGGCTGCGGAAGCTCTTGGATTCCTCGTCAAGCTGCTTGAGGATGGAATCCAGCGTCCACGCTGACCGGCTCTGGGCCGCCGCAGGTCCCGCCAGGCCCAGCCCCATGGTCAGCGCCAGCCACGCCACCGCGGGCAAGGCGGCTTGCGCCAGCCACCGCAGCATCCGGCTGTGGCCCGGCGCCATTCGGGCCAGGCGCCCCCGCTTCGAGTTTCTCCGTCGAATCAAACGCCGCTCCTCCGGCACGGCAGAATGGCACAAAACCACCGCGCGGGCTACACACTTGTTAGATGCGGGCGGTGAATGACGAAGCGGCCGGATTTCAGCCGCGGTTGGCCATGTGTGAAGCGAGGAGGTCGCGGCTGTGGGCCATGCGGCGGTCCAGCGCGACGGCGGCGAAGTAGCCGCACTGCTTGCGGTCGTGGTCCATCCACGAGGGCCCGCCGAAAAGAGCGGACAGGGAGCTGAGGATGCCGTAATACAGCCGGACGGCGCCGAGCTGCAGCCGGTCGTCGCCGGGGCCGGGGCACAGCCGCGCCAGGTGCAGCAGGCGCGGGAAGTCGTCGCTGGCAATCAGGTGATCCTCAATCCCGGTGACCAAGTGGGCCTGCTCGCTGAGCTCCAGCGCGTAGGAGCGGGCAATCAGCGAGCGGCAGTAGGCCACGAAAAATTGCAGCAGCAATCCGGCGGACACGGCGAAGACGAGCGCAGCAGTCAGCATTGGTCACCAGCAACGCGTGGAAGGAACGAGTTGCCTTCCTCCTTTGGCTCAGGTTAAGACGATCTTGCCTCCGGCAAACTTGCGCTGCGCGCCCGGGGCATTTCGCCGGCCACCCAGGCGGTGGCCAGGCGCGCCTCTTCCGGCACGCGGCGGAACGTGTACAGCCAGGCCAGCGGCAGCAGTATGGTAGCCACCGGCGGTATCCAGCGGAACACCGGCATCAGCTCCGAAAACAAGTGGCGCAGCGCATAGGCGGAGGCCATCAGGCTGAAGTAAACCCCCAGCGAAAGGGAAAGTTGCAGGATGCGCAGCCGCGTCTCGCGCAACTGCAGCAGCACTCCCCACAGCACGTACACCAGCACCACGCCGACGAAGTACAGGTTCTGCCCCAGCTGCACCACGAAGCGGTCCGTCAGGTGATCCGTGCTCTTGTGCACCACCAGGTAGGAGAAGCCGGCCGTGGCGATCAGCAGCATCGCCGCTCCTCCGCGGATGTAGCGGCTGGCCTGCATTTCTCGGAACACGTGCTCATACAGGCCGAGCACTGCCAGATAGAGGAAGACGGTGAGGATCGAATCAGAGTAGTAGTAGAAATAAATGTACTGCTGGGAGAGCATTCCGTTGGACTGCAGCCCGTACGAGTGCAGCACCACGAACTGGCCCACGTTAACCACGGCGCTGGCCAGCATGAAAAACACCAGCGGGAAGTAGCCCACCAGGAAGCGCAACTTCACCGAATACACCACCACGCCCACCTGGAGCACGAAGCTCAGGAGCCATAGCAGATAATCCAGTGGTCCGGGCATCTGCATGTTGTGCGCCCGCCCGGTCGCCTGGAATCGCGACTACTTATTCCAGGGCGTCGGGGGTACCGGGCCGTTCTTCCACGGGGTCGGCGGCACCGGGCCATTGGCCGCGACCCACGGCGTCGGCGGCACGGGCCCGTTCGCCATCAGCCACGGCGTGGGCGGCACGGGGCCATTCGCCGATGCAGCCGGCGTCACCGTGTTCTTCAAGACCACGGCGCTCGCCAGCACGAGCAAAACCAATACTGCGACCGCGAACCAACGGTTGTTCATCATTCTGCTCCCAAGGGTCTGATAGAGTTACCTACTTGGGAACAGTATGAACCTGTTTTGAACCGATGTCAACACCCCCGGCGGTACGTAACGCTGGCGCCAACGCCGCCACCTGCGCGCCTTCCGCGCGGGAAACCCCGCTGGCGCAACCACGGTACGTTTACCGTTTGACCAAGTCAACAGTACGAAGGTAGGGCTCGCCAACTTCCCTTGCCGGGTTGCCATAAACCGTGTTCTTACAATACTTTGTGCCTCATCGTTTTGCACAGCCGCTCCAAAGACCTGCCTTCCCCGGATGTTTCCGTGGCAACTTGGCTTGATGCTTGGTTCGCTAAGTCGCGGGCAGCACGGGAGCTAGGGCCCACCGACCCGGCCCGCGCCGGTCCCCAGCCTCACCCCCTAAGGCGCCGGTTTGACAACGCTTCGCTCCCATTCTTATCATGAACAGGTTCCCTCCGGCCGGCGTAGCTCAGGGGTAGAGCGAGGGTCTCATAATCCCTAGGTTGTGGGTTCGAGTCCCACCGCCGGCACCATCTTTCCCTGTGGTCACCGACCCTAGTGGGCCAGCCATCGCTGGAGCGAAGGTGACCGCCCGGCAGGCCGGCTCCAGCGCGCAACATGAAACGGTGGGCGACGCGCAAGGCCGCTTCCGGCGGGAGGGCCTCGCGCCCGGAGCCTGCACCCTGGAAGCGCAGGCGCCGGGCTTCGCGTTGGTGCTGCAGCAAGTGCGCCCGCTGAGCACACGCAGGTGGTTTTGGCGCTCGACGATGGAACTTGACTTGAGCAACGGGATTCTGCCGGACCCGCCCCAGGCGCGCGGCGTAGTTGAAGAGGATGCGAAGCACGGCGAGGTCACGGTTGACAGCAGCCGGCGAAACCAATCGCCCGTCGCGGGCATTCTTGCGGGGCTGCTGACTGCGGGTGACTTTGAACTGCTCGACCGCGCCAGCGTCCACAGACTCCCAGGGTGCGGTCACTGAAGAAATGGCCCCCGGCGCAAGCCCTTCGCCGGGGTGAGCGTCGCCGAGCTACAGGGCGGCCGAGACGGAAGTCCCGGCCGCAGCGAAGACGGCGTTCAGTTCGGGCTGGGCGATGCTGAGGAAGACCTGCACCACGGTGGGATCGAACTGGGTGCCGCTGGATTGATTCAAGCGGCGGATAGCCTCTTCCACGGGCAGGCCCTTGCGGTAGGGGCGCGAGGAGACCATGGCGTCGAAGGCGTCGATCACCGAAACGATCCGCGAGCCCAGCGGTATTTCCGTGCCCCGCAGGCCGGCGGGGTAGCCGGAACCGTCCATGCTCTCGTGGTGATGCAACGCGAACTGCTGGGCCTCTTCCAGCCCGGTGAGCTGCCGCAGGATGGACCAACTGTACTCCGGGTGCTTGTTCATCAGGGCGCGTTCTTCCGGGGTGAGCGGGGCGGGCTTGCGCAGGATGGCGTCAGGGATGCCGATCTTGCCCACGTCGTGGAGCAGCGCGGCGACTTCGTATTGATACAGGTCTTTCTCCGTGATGCCCAGCTGGCGCGCCACGCGCACGGCCCATTCCGCCAGGCGCGTGCTGTGCACGCCGGTGTTCATGTCTTTCAGGTCGAGCAGTTGGTTGAAGGCGCAGATCAGGGAGAGCTGCCTGGTGCGCAGCTCCTCCTCGAGTTCCTTAACGCGCACCTGCGAAGCCATCAGCGCCGACCATACCGGCTTCCACCCCGGATGCTGCGACACGTTGGCCATCAGTTCCACGGTCATGGTTGGCCTCGCTAGCGGGAAAACAAGCGCCAGTACTGCACGGCGCGGAAGATATCCAGCCGGCCCTTGCCCATTTCCAGAGAGACGAACTTGGCATTGGAAACCGCGTTCTCGGCTTGGTCCTCGTTGAGCTTCTTCACTTCGCCCAGCAGCGCGGCCGTGCCGGCGACGAAGGGCGTGCTGAAGGAGGTGCCCCACGTGGCCGCGTAGTGGCCGAAGGGGTACGTGGTCACGATGCCTTCACCCGGCGCTGCCACCCATACCAGGGAGTAGCCGTAGTTGGAGAAGCTCGAGCGGTAGTCGCGGTTGCTGGTGGAAGCCACGCCCATGACGTTGCCGTAGCCCGCGGGATAGACCATGGTCCGATGGCCGTCGTTCCCGGTCGAGGCCACCAGGATGATCCCGCGCCGGGCGGCGTAGTGGCACGCGCGCTCCAGCTCCCGCGAAGAACCCGGGAAGCTGAAGCTCATGTTGATGACCGTGGCGCCATTCTGCGCGGCGAAATAGATGGCGCGGATGATGTCGGAGCCGTAGCCGCTGCCGTCGGCCTTGAAGGCCTTGAGCGGGAGAATCTTCGCGGTAGGCGCGACCAGGTGTACCACGCCGGCGACCATCGTCCCGTGGCCGAACGCGGCGAACTCAGGGTTGTCCACCATGGCGGCGGTGGACTGGTCCACCATGGCCGCGGTGGATTGATTGACGAAGGCGGGGCGCTGGTCATCCACCATGGCGGCGGTGGACTGGTTCACGTTCGACTGGCCGTTGCCGTCCACCATGGCCGCGGTGGACTGGCTGACGTCGCTCTTCTCGTCGGCGCCGTCGCGATCGCGCACAAAATCGTAGCCGGGCAGCAGCACCCGTCTCAGCACCGGATGCTCCGGGTCCACGCCGGTGTCAATCACGGCCACCACGCCGGTCCCGGTCACGCCGTAAGCGCGGCGGGTGTCGTCCAGGCCGATGATGCGCACGGCAGGCTGCTCAAGGTAGCCGCGGCGGACCGTGGCGCCGTGATACTCGACCTCCGTCTTGTCAAAGAGAGCCGCGGGGGGGGCATCGTTGGAGGCGCGCTTGTCGCGCATCTCCAGGAACGAATCCAGTTCCACCGCCTCGACTCCGGGCTGCCGCAGCAGGTTCGCCACCACGGAGAGGAGCTTGGTGACGGCGCCCAACAGGCCGCCAAGCAGCCCGCCGCCTGACGGCGGCTGCGCGGCCAGCGTGGCATCGTCCACGGTGACCACAAAAACGGAGTTAACGCTTCCGTCCAGCCCGGCCTTGACCCGGCATCCGGCGTTCAAGCACGCCGAGCGGATTACTACCGCGCCGTTCAGCCCGGTCTCCGTGCGGACAATAAGCCGTTGCTCCGCCGAAACAGAACCGCCTCCGAACAGGGCAAGGAGTGCGAGAACAATCAGAGTGCGCTTCTTCATGGCTGGTCTTTTCCCGTCTCCCTCAAGTCCTTTCGTTTCTTCTGTAGGACTGGCCGAAAGCGCGCAGCGTGCATTCTGCGGATGCCAGCCGCGCCGGCCAATGGTACGTCGGTACTGAGCCCTAAGCGTCCGTATCTCCTTGTGTCCCAAAGGCATGCAGGGGAATCCGGACTTCGTTGCCGGGTTGAGGAATCACCGACAGCGTCAGCTCCTTTGTAGGATCAAACTCCAGTCGAAACTCCCCGAATCGATTGGTCAGCGCGCGGCACACCTGCTCACGGCCATCCTGAATAATAGCGATGACTTCCGACACGCTGCGCAGCGGTTGGCCGGTGTCCAGCACCTGGCCGATGAGGACCCATTTGTTGCTGCCGACTTGCGGCTGCAAGGTGAGGTCGATCCTCAGACTGCCGGCGCCGTACAGGATTTGCCGTGGCGTATCCCGGCGCGATTCTGCTGCGGCCGTGCGCAAGCCTGCCTGGGCCGGGTGCAACAGGCTGTCCCAAATCAAAGTGGGCATCCACGGGGAAGCGGAGGGCTGCGGCTTCTGGAAGTCGAATTGAGCCTTGGCGCAGCGGACCGTCGCGGGAGGCGGCTCGTACCGGCCTTCGCTTGCTCCTGTCCGGGCCACCTGCCGCCACAGGCCGGCGGTCTTGGCGCACTTCTTGCAGCCCTCGGCGAGGTGCTTCTGCATGGCCGCGCGGCGGTCCGCCGAGGCCAAGCCCCTTGCGAAATCGGCCCATTCTTCCTGTGCGAAGTGCTTCATTGCCGGAGCCCCTTCCGCAGTCCGGCGCGAAACACCCGGTCGCGCCAACCGCCTTCAGTTCAGCCTTTCAGGGATAAAGAGTCGCCGGCCAGTCGAAAAATATAGGCCGGGCGAAAAAAAACAGGAATGCGGGGATTATGTCTGCAAGACCTTGCCAATCAACAAGAAAGGGGCCCAGTAGTAGGGGTGAGGGTAGCGTTCGCGTTGCTCCAACATGGCCTGGCGGAGGGCCTGGGCCTTGTCCTCCCGCGACGGGAGGCGCGCATAGAAGAGCTTCATGAACTCCGCGGTGCTCTCGTCGTGCACATCCCACAAGCTTAACAACAATGACTGGGCGCCTGCAGAAAGCAGTCCACGCACCAGGCCCAGCAACTCGTCTCCGGCAGCTACAACATTCATGCCCGTGGCGCAGCCGCTCAGCGTGACTAGTTCGGCGGGCAGTTGCAGTTGATACAGGTCGTACAAGCCCAGGTGCCCGTCGCCCAGGCGGATGCCGGAGAACATCGGGTTGTCCTGGCGGAAGCTGCCGTGCGCGGCAATGTGGATCCAGCGCGCGGCGCGTCCCTTCTCCTTCAGAACGTGGAGCCGGGCGTCCTCCCGAAGGTACAGCTCTGCTGCGGGGAGCATCCCTGCAACCGCCCGGGCCTCCTCGAGGATGAACGGCGCCTGCGCATCCGGCACCCCGAGCACCAGCGAGGCGCCCTCATGCAGCGGCGGCTTGGCGTGGCACAGGGCATACACCGTGGCGCTGGGCGCGTAGGAGACAGAGCAGGAGTCCAGCAAGTACTTGCGCCCGTCGTGCAGCGCGTGGAACGGCAGGTAGTGCAGCACGTCATGCGGCACGAAGACGATGTGCTCGCCTTGCCACAGTTGCAGCAGCGGCGCCAGCAACTCCTGGTGCAGTTCCCGCAGGTGCTCCCGAGTAGCTTCCAGCATCGGCCCGGCGAACGAGCGCGCGTATTCCGCGCCGAGCCGGAACTTCGAAAGCTGGAACTGGAGCATGCGCATCAGGTTCACCACCCGCGATAGCGGCGTGAGGGGAACAATTTCGCACCGTTCCCGCGTGATCAGCGCGGCCAGAATGCGCTCGCGCACCCGGAAGTACTCGATCACCGCCACGGCCGCAGGCAGCGTGGCCCGCAGGGCATCGAGCGTGACCGGCGTGGACTCCTGCAGGCCGGCGCTGGCCGGATCCAGCGCGGGCCGGTCGTGCAGGATGCGCAGCAACTCGTGCTCGCGCTGGCGCGCCTGCTCCTGCAAGCCCTGGATGCGCTCCGGCGACCGCTCTTCGCTGCGGAACTGCTCGATCTCGATGCGGTGGTAATACCAGTTCAGTTCTTCGCGCAGTCCGCGCACCTTTTGCACCAGCTCGCTTTGTCCGGGGTCCCCCGGCAGCATCAGGTGAACCCCGGAAAGCAGGTCGGTCAGGCTGCGCGACTTGGCCCTCTCCATGTACCCGAAGGCCTCCCCTTCGGGGCTGGCCTCGTGCCCGCGCGTCAGGCACAGCTCCACCAGCGCTTCGTACACCTCCAGCTTGTTCTTCATGAAGGCGATCTTGAGTTCCTCGGCGGCCAGACTGCTGCGCAGCGTTTCCAGGGCGGCCCGGGCCAGTTGGTAGGCGTCGTACGCGCGCTTGCCGTCGCTGCGGGCCTCCTCGATCTGCCCCATCAGGAAGTGCGCCTGGAAACCGAGCGCCGGGGCTTCCAGCTTCGCCAGGCGCTCGATGGCCGCGGCGCAATGCTGCTGCGCGCCGCCCGCGTTGCCCGTCTTCAACTCGATGCGCGCCAGCAGCAACTGGCACAGCACGGCTTTGCCGGGCAGCAACGAGGAGCGGAAAAACTCCAGCGCGTTCGCGCATATGCGGCGCGCCTCGAACAGCCGCCCTTCGTTGAACAGCACCAGCGCGCGGTACAGGTCAATCAGCCACGGCCACACCACGTTGCTCTCGCGGACGAAAATCTCCCGCGCCTGGCCCATCAGCTCCACGCCCTGGAACGCCTTGCCTTGCTGGCTCAGCGCAATGGCATGGAACGTCAGCGCCTTGGCGTGTTCGTACCCCATGCCCAGTTGCTCGAACCGCCGCGCCGCCTCCTGCGACGACTCCGCGGCCTCCGGGCTCAGGTTCAATTCCAGATAGATCTCCGATAGGTCCAGGTAGCACAACGCCTGGTGATAAGCGTCGCCCACTGTTTCGCAATTCTGCCGGGCCTCGCGCAGCATCTGGATGCCGCGGCCGTATTCTCCGCGCAGGTAGAAAAGGTAGGCGATGTTGTAGTCAGCCTGCGCCGCCAGCAGCGGCATGTTGTGCCGCTGGGCCAGGTCGCGGGCGCGCTGGTGCGACGCCAGCGCCCCGGGGAAATCGTTCAAGCTGATCTGCGAAACGGCCATGTTGTGCAGCGCCACGGCCGTGCCCTCGGCGTTGTCGCTCCGCACATACTGGTCATAGGCGCGCTGGTAGCTGGTCATGGCCTCCGGGAAGCGGTCCTGCCGGTGGTAGATGTTGCCGACGTTGATGTCCAGGTTGGCTAGCCGCCGCTCGTTGCGCTGCTCGGTGAAAATCTCCCGCGCGCGCCTCGCCGCGGCGATGGCGCGGTCGTACTCCCCAATCAGGATCATCGGTTGGATGGAAGCGCTGAGGGTGCGGGCGATTTCTTCGGCTTGGCCCATTTCCTCGAGGAGGGCCAGCGCCTGCTGGTGGGTTTCTACCGCCGCCTTGTTGTCGCCGCGGAAGTACAGCGCGTTGGCCAGCGTGCGCAAGCTGAGCGCCAGCAGTTCGCCGCTGTCCAGCCGCCGGGCCAGAAAAACTGCGGCTTGCGCCAGCGCCAGCGCCTTGCGGGTTTCCACGCGCCACAGCGCGCGGGCTTCCTCGCACAGGGCGTTCACGGACTCCGCGCTCACCAGCGCGCTCCGCCGCGCCAGGAACCTGGCGCGGGCCTCATCGTCCGGCAGCGCGCTCAGTGTTTCGAGCACCTCTTTGCGGTTGGCGGCGGTTTTCGGGCTCACGCGAAGCCTGCTGTCTCCAACTGCCGGCGCAGCTTGTCCAGGCAGCGCCCGCGGATGAAGCCAATGGAGCCCGTGGCGATCCCCAGGCTGCGGGCGATCTCCTGATACGGGCGCGCGGGGCTTTCGAAGAATAACATTTGCACCAGTTGGCGGCAGCGCGGGGGCAAGCCGGCGATGGCTTCGCGGAGCCACTGCTCGCGTTCGGTTGCGCGCAGGATTTCATCGGGCAGCGGGGCGGGGTCGGCCATGCCGGGCTCGCCGGACTCTGCCGGGTCAGGCTCGACGAATCTGGCCTGCTGCCTTCGCCAATGGAAGCACCGGTGCGCCGCCACCTGGATCAGCCACTTGGGCAGGCTCTCCACCCGGCGCAGGTTCTCGAGGCCGGCAAACAACTCGACACACACCTGCTGGAAGATCTCCGCCGCATCGTCCTGCGGGAAACCGTACTTGATGGGGATCGAAAAGATGAGGTTCTTGTAGCGGTCAATCAGCGCGGCCCACGCTTCGGAGTCCCCGTTCAAGCAGCCGCGGACCAGCTCGTGGTCCGAGGGCCTCATGGCCGGCCCGCCGCCCCGGCGCGGAAGTAGAGCGCCTCGGCGTTCCACAGCGTTTGCGGGTCCAGGATGGCCGGCTGGAAGTTCCCGATGCCGTTCTTCACGCCCACCAGGACATGGGGGCTGGCCAGGCAAATAATCGGCAGTTGCTCGGCCACGATGCGCTGCACGCGGTCGTAGAGCTTCTTCCTCTTCTTGTAGTCGAGCGTGCTGTTCTGCTGCTGCATCAGCGAATCCATTTCCGCTTCCCACGGCGTGGCGGGCTTTTTCTGCGCCGGGTTCCACAGGTGGGTGGCGCCGCTCGAGAGCCATACGTTCATCTCCGAGGTGGGGTCGGCGTCGCCGCTGGCCAGGCCGCTGACGGAGGCCTCGTACTCCAGCGTGTTGAAGATGCGGTCGAGCACCGTGCGGAACTCCAGCGGCGCCACCTGCACGCGGATGCCCAGCCCTTGCAGGTCGCTTTGGAGAATGGTGGCCATCTGCTGGCGCTGCGCGTTGGTGGAGCTGACGAGGACGGAAAACTCCACCGCGGCTCCCGAGACGTCTTGCAGTGTCCCGTCGCCCTTCCACGAAAAGCCCGCGGCGCGCAGCAACTGGCGCGCTTGCTCCAGCGACGGTCCGGGCCGCGCGAGCCCGGCATCCACCCACAGCCTGTTCCCTGCGGTCACGTGCGACCACAGCGGCGTGCCCCGCCCGTCGTACACCAGGCGAATGATCCCGGCGCGGTCCAGGGCCAGCGACAACGCCCGGCGGAAGCGCGCGTCGCGGAACCACGCCTGCTTGCGCGCAATGGCCGGGAGGTTCTTCGCCGAAAGATCGTTCAAATTGAACACCAGGAAGTTGTATTCGAGTCCCGGCCCCAGGTCCAGCATCTGGTAGCCGCGCGCCTGCTGGTCCCTTTGCAGCACGGCGAAGTTCTTCGCACTGATGCGGTTCACGATGTGCGTTTCCCCGGCCTGGAAACGCACCACCTGTGCATCCTCGCTCGGCACGAACAGGAACGCGATTTCGTCCAGGTACGGCAGCCGGTTCTTCTTGCGGTCCGCCTTCCAGAAATACGGGTTGCGCTCCAGCACCAGCCGCTGCCCGGCCACGTACCCCTTCAGCCGGAACGGCCCCAGCCCCGCGATTTGCCCCGCCGGCGTGTTCAGCCCCCAGGCCTGCGCCAGCGCGCCCTCGTCGTACGCTTTCTTCAGCAGGTGCCGCGGCAGGATAGCGATGCTGTCGAAGATGCGCTCGGCCGGCGCGTACGGCTGCGCGATTTCCAACACTACGGTGTGTGTGCCGCGCTTGCTCACCACTATGGGCTTGCCCCCAACAATCAGCAGGTCGCGCTGCGGGGAACGCACCTTCTCGTCCAGATAGACTTGAAAAGTGAAGAGCACGTCGTCCGCCTCGAAGGGCTGGCCGTCGGAGAAGCGGATGCCGCGCCGCAACTCCAGCGTGAAGCGCCGCCCGTCCGGCGAACGCTTCCACGACTTGGCCAGCGCTGCCTCGGTCTTCTGCGTGAAGCGGTTGATGTGCACCAGGTCGCCCATGATGCGCCCCAGCACTTCCTTCGACGACCCGTCCGCCGCCAGCACCGGGTTCAGCGTGCGCGGCTCCGAGCGCAAGGCCACCACCAGCCGCCCGCCCCGCTGCCCCACCTCGTCCGCGGTGATCAGCAGCTCTTCGCCGCCGCGGATGGGCTCCTGCGGCATCGCCGTTGTAGCCGCTGAAACGAAAAGCAACAGGAAAAGGGAACGGGCAAGGAAAAGGAAAAGGGAATGGGACAGGATGAGCGGTAACCACGCGACTCGGTACCGCTCTTTTCGTGCTTGCAGGAACCGCCTCAAACAGTGTTTGGCCACGGGCGCCTCGCCGCTAGCTGGGCGCTGAAAAACCCCACCCGTGTCATTCCGCAGCCGTTCCGACGAAGTCGGAACGGCAAGAAATCCGCTCTTTAGGTTGGCCAAACCGCAAAATGCAGATCCCTCGCTTCGCTCGGAATGACTGGCTTCGGGCTCTTTCAGCATCCTGCTAGTGTCGCGTCCCCCCAATTATCAATATTGCGTCTGGATGGGCGGATTTTGACATTCTGAATCCGCATCTGTTCTGCAAGCGTTTTCCCGAACGCAACACTAGTAGAGCCTCCTGACGCCCCCCTGTCAATGGACTACCCGGCCCCGTGCCCTGCAAACAGCATTGCCCCGCCGGTCATCGCCCGGCAAACCCTGGAAGAAGTGCAGCGCTGGCTGATCGCCGCCGCAGTCAATCCCGACCCTCCCAATCGTGTTGCAGCCGTCGGATCCGCCTCGTTACCGTCATACGTTGCAGTTGCCTCCGCCGCGCGCGGTTGTTCGGTTCCCTGTCAACGCAAAGTAGAAATGTCCGGTTTTGCGCCAAGCGGCCTTGCAAGGCGCCGAATAGAGTTTCGATGCGGCCTTTGGCCTGCGGACTGTGGGCCGCCATCCAGTCGATGTTCAGTTCCCGCAAGGCCCGGCGGATCTGCCCAGGCTTGGACATGTATACATATATGGTGGTCTTTTCAGGATTGACTGTACCAAAGGTCTTCAGGATGCGGCGGTTCCCCGTCCCCAAAGCCAGGCACTAGAGCGAGCCGGAAGCGCGTTCTTGCAACGCGCTGGCCAGCAGGAAAAAGCCCTGGGCGAAGAGCAGCAGCGCGCCGCCCGGCGCGAACATCCACCAGTACGACGTCAGGACGTGATACTGCTGCAGGCTGCTGAGCATGTTGCCCCAACTCGAGGCCGGCTCGCCTACACCCAGGCCGAGGAACGAAAGTGTTACCTCCGCCAAGATGTATTGCGGGATCAGCAGCGAAGCCTGCGTGAGCAGCACCCCGTGGGTTTGCGGCAGAATGTGCTTCCGCAGAAGATAGAAGTTCGATGCGCCGAAGCCCCGTGCAGCCAGCACGTACGTTCGTTCCTTCGCGCTGAGCACCACGCCGCGCACCAGCCGCGCCGGCCGCGCCCAGCCGATCATCCCCACCACTACGGTGATCAGGAGAAACGCTTCTGCCGGGCTGATGTGCAGCGGCAAGAACGCGCGCACCGCCAGCAGTAGATAGACCCAGGGCAACGAGAGAAACAGCTCGGCGAGGCGCATGATGCCGGCGTCGGCCCAGCGCCCGAAGAACCCGGCCAGCGTCCCCAGCGCGGTCCCCAGCGCCAGCGACAGGCCCGCCGCCAGCACTCCGGCCAGCAGCGAGATTTGCCCGCCATGCAGCAGCCGCGAAAACACGTCGCGCCCGTATTCGTCCGTGCCCAGCAAGAAGAGCGGCGCGCCTTCATCCGCGCCCAAGAGATGCAACCGCGACCGGAAGACCCCCGCAACCTGATACTCCCATCCTTCCACGAAAAAGCGCACGGGGTAGGCACGCGCGCGCGCTTCCGTCCGCGCGCGCGGGTCGGCCGGATGCGGAACGCGTGCGTACACGAATGGCCGAAAATGGAATTGCCCCTGCTCATCCACGAAACGCAGGCGCGAAGGCGCGGCAAACGGCGCCATGCGGTTCTGCCGGGCCGGGTGGTGCGGCGAGAAAAAACCAGCCAGCAACACCACCGCGTGCATCGCCGCCAGCATCGCCAGCACTACCCAGAGTCTTTTGCGCGACGCCATCTTCATTTCGTCCGGATACGCGGGTCGGCCGCGTACAGCAGCACGTCCGCCGCGAAATTGCCGCCGATGAACGCTACCGCGGAGAACATCACCGCCCCGATCACCACATGGAAGTCGCGCGCCGAGATGGCTTCCAGCAGCAGCGGCCCCATCCCCGGCCAGCTCAGGATTACTTCGATCAGCAGCGAGGCTCCCAGCAGGTTCCCCAGGGTCAGGCCGAAGAGCGAAATCAGCGGATTGGCGGCCACGCGCAACGCATGCCGCATAACGGAGCGTCGCGGCAGGCCGTGCGCGCGCGACGCCTTCACAAATGGCGCAGCCAGCGCCTCGACCATGGCCGCGCGCACATGCCGCAGCAGCGTTGGAAGAATCGTGAGCGCCAGCGCGGTGACCGGAAGAAAGGCGTGCGACAGAATGTCGCGCACCTTCTCCCACGCGCCGAGCTGCTCATATCCCAGTGACACCATTCCGCCTACCGGAAACGCCCCCGTGTGCACCGCCAACGCCAGGACGCCCAGCGCCAGCAGCAAATCGGGAACCGAAAGCAGCGCCGATGCCCCGGCGGCGCTTACCCGGTCGGGCCATTCCCCGGCGCGCGCCGCCGCCCACGTCCCCAGCGGCACCGCGAGCAGCCACGCCAGAATCGTCGCAGGAATGGTGAGGAACAGCGTATTGTGCGCGCGCGCCAGCAGCAGCGGCGCCGCCGGCGAATGGTAGGAAAACGAGTACCCGAATTCCCCCTGCGCCACCGACGTCAGCCAGCGGAAATACTTGACGTGCAGCGGCTGGTCCAACCCGTACTGCGCGCGCAACGCGGCCACGGTTTCGGCAGAGATGCTGGGGTTCAGCCGCAGGTCGCTGAAAAAATCGCCGGGGGCCAGTTGAAAGAACACGAACGACAGCACGGAAATGCCGGACAGAAGCAAGAGCGCGTGGGCCGCGCGGGCTGCCAGGTAACGTGTCATTGTGGCGCGCTCCCGCGCGCGGCGGGCTGCGGCGCCATCCGTGGTATGGCTGCGAGCAGGGCTTTCGTGTGCTCGTGGCGTGGTTCCTGGAAGAGTTGCCCCACCGCGGCGCGTTCCACGATTCGGCCTCCGCTCATCACGGCTACTTCGTCGGCCACGTGCCGGACGACGCCCAGGTCGTGCGATATGAAAAGGTAGGTTAGGCCCTGGTCCCGTTGCAGCGCCAGCAGCAGGTTGACAATTTGCGCCTGCACGCTCAAGTCCAAGCCAGAGAGCGCCTCATCCAGGATCAGGAACTGCGGCTCCAGCACGAGCGCCCGAGCGATGGCCAGCCGCTGGCGCTGCCCTCCACTCAATTGCAGCGGCGCCCGCGCGGCCTGCTCCGCCGTCAGGCCGACGCGCTCCATGCAGCGCAACGCGGCCTCGCGCCTGCTGCGGCGGTCCCCCATCCGCCGCACCGCCAGCGGCTCTGCGACAATTGCCGCCGCGGTCATTCGCGCGCTGAGGGCCGCCGCGCTGTCCTGGAAAATCATCTGGATTCTACGCCGCCACGGCGCTAGCTCCCGGGCGCGGAGCTTGCTGAGCTCTTCGCGGTCGAACCAGATTTCTCCCTGGTCGGGCGGTTCCAGGCAGGCAACACAGCGCGCCAGCGTGGACTTGCCCGAGCCGGACTCCCCCACCACCGCCAGGGTCGTGCCGGCGGCTATGTTCAACTCCACGTCGCGGAGGGCGGCCACATGAGACGACGACCGCCAGAGCCCTCGTTGCTGCGCATAGCTCCTGCTCAGCCCGCAAACGCGGACCAGCGGCGCCGCCTCCACCGTCCTGAGTCTCTCAGCCGCCATACTTAAAGCACCGCACCCGCCGCCCATCGTCCGCGGCCACTTCTTCCGGCTCGCGTGTTACGCAAATGTCCATTCGCTCCGCGCAGCGCGGCTCGAACCGGCACCCGCCCGGCAGCCGGGCGAAATCCGGCAACCCGCCGGGGATGACCGGCAAGGGATTCTTGTTCCCCGCCGTCCCTGTCGTCGCCCGCTCCGGGCTGCACGCCAGCAGCGCCGCCGTGTAAGGATGCGCCGGCGCCGCCAGCACCTGTTCCGCGGTCCCGGCTTCGACGATTCGCCCCGCGTACATCACCAGCACGCGGTCCGCGAATCCCCACAGCAGCGCCGGGTTGTGGGTAATGAAGAGGAACGAGGTTCGAAGCTGGCCACGCAACTCCCGCAACAGCGCCAGGACTTCGGCCTGGATGGTGGGGTCGAGGGATGCGGTCGGCTCATCGGCGATGACCAGTTCCGGCCCGCACACCAGCGCACGGGCGATGGCCACACGCTGAAGTTGGCCGCCGCTCAGTTGGTGCGGGTAGGCGGCGTAGAACCTCCCTGCGTCGTCCAGTTGGACGCGACGCAGCGCCCCCTCCGATTCTTCCCGGCAACGCTTCCAGCTCCAGGAACGGTGCGCCCTCGCCACTTCAGCAATCTGCTCGCCTACGCGCGCGACGGGACTGAGGGTCAAGCCTGGTTCCTGAAAGATGATAGCCATGCTGTTGCCGCGGAGCTTTTCGAGGTCCATCTCGCGCGCGCCAACCAGGTCCTGCCCGCGGAAAAGGATGGAGCCCCGCAGGATACGCATTCCCGGCGGCAGCAAGCGAAGCAGAGCCAGCCCCGTTGTCGTCTTGCCGGAACCCGACTCGCCCAGCAGCCCCACCACCTTGTTGGCCGAAATGTCGAGATTGGCTTGTGCGACGACCGGCGCCGGCGCGCCCGTTTCGGAGACGCAGGCCACAGTCAGTCCGCGGGCGCAAAGCAGCGGGTCGCCGGCCTCCGCGCCTGGCTCGTGTCCGTGGGGTTGGTCACGCATGTGATCGCGGCAGCGGCCCGTGTCCCGCGCACTTGCGATGATAACTGCAATTGGCGTCTGCCGTGTGCGCCGGAAGCCAACGGCGTATTCACAAACTTACTGGCGCGGGCGCGCCCTGCAGCGCCCGGCTTTGCGCATGTCCCCGAGGCAGGAGAAGCCAAGTTACTGGTGGGATCCCTTGATCCAGTCCTCGATCAGCGCCACTGGCTGATTGCTGAGCGCTGTTTCGCGTGAACCCCTGAACTCCGGCTCAGGCCGGGCGGAAACTGGAGAGGGCGGTGTGTTCGTCGCTGTGGACGTCGAAGACGGTGTAGAGCTTGGTGATTTGCAGCAGGTCGTGGACTTTTTTGGTGAGGTTGAGGAGCTTCAATTCGCCGCCCTGGTTCTTGACGGTGGTGAAGCCGGAGACCAGCTCGCCGATGCCGGAGCTGTCAATGTAACTGACGTCGCCGAGATTGAGGACGATGCGGGTGGTGTTCTTGTCGAGCAAGCCGCGGACCAGGTCGCGGAGCATGGCGCTGCCTTCCCCGAGGGTGATGCGGCCGCTCAAGTCCACTACGGTGACTCCGTTGATTTCTCGCGCTGTCGCCTTGAAGCTCACGTTGTCCTCCCACCCCACCATACGGAATCGCCGAGGGCCGGGCAGAGCCGCCTTGCCCCGCTGCCCGCGAGGCGCCGGCCGCTGCGCGAACCCAGAGTGGAACAGGCGGTAGCCCGTCCTACTTGTCGCGCGAATGCGCACCGCCGGCTTCGGCGCCGGCCGGGCGCGAACTCGGGTAGCGCATGGCCATAATCAGCTCCGCGCCGCCCTCCGCCGCGCGAACCACGTCGAACTCATCCATGAACGAGCGCATCAGCAGGATGCCCCGGCCGGAAGACTTGAGCAGGTTTTCTTCCGCCAGCGGGTCCGGCACGTCCTTCAAGTCGAAACCCTCCCCTTGATCCTGGACGCGGATTTCCAGCTTGTCCGGCCCGAGCACCAGGGTGAGGCGAACCTGCTTTTCCGGGGACATCTTGTTGCCGTACTGGAGGGCGTTGATCACCGCTTCGCGGACGGACATGCCCAGCTTGTGGCAGTCGTCGTCTTCGAAGCCCGAGGCGCAGGCGACTCGCCGGGTGATGTCTTCCGCCAAATCCACGCTGTCGAGGACGCTTTCGAGCGTGGCCACAATCCGTTGGGAGTTGGCCGCCATCAGGCTTCGCGTACTCTCCGGTTCCAGCCGGAGTATGAGTAGCACGGCACCTCCGCCAAGTCAACGCGCGCGCGAACCGGTGTGGAAATAGGCCCGCCGGCGGCGCGGGCCCGCCGGTTTCCAGGGCAGTACTAGCGTACCCTTGCTCACGCAAGACCCGTATTCTATATTTCGAATGTTTGGCCCAAGTGCGGGGAGAGGTGTGGGTGGGCCCCGTGGGTTGGGCCAGCCCCCAGGCGCTGACCGGTGACGCACGAAACGATCATCGCAGTGGCGCTGATGCTGGCGGTGGTGCTCACTGCCAGCTTCTTCGCATTCGTGTACGGGCTGAAGCGCCGCGCCTATTTGCTCTCCTGGACCGGGGCGTGGGCGCTGCTGGCCATTCGCTCGGTTGGGGAGGTGCTGGACGCCATCACGCAGCGCACCCCCGGCGAGCACTCCATCCACCACTCTGCCCAGGTGGGGCTTTTTGCGGTGGCCGCCGTGCTTTTCCTGGTGGCCGCGCGGCAGTACGCGCAGACCTGGCTGCCCGCTGGGGTGACCGGCCTCCTGCTGTCTGCCTCCGGCGCATGGGTCGCCCTGTGGCACTTGAACATCCTCCAGCTTTCTCCCTATGCCGGCATCGCCCTGCTGCTCTTCATTGTTTCCGCCGTGTTCAACGCGGAAGGACGCAAGCAGCAATCCGTGGCCGACCGCCTGCTGGGCGTGGCCTTTTTTGTGTGGAGCGTGCTGGTGGTGGGCACGATTTTCCGCGGGCAGTTGCAGGGCTGGTTGAACAGCGATGTCCGGCTGCTGGTGCTCATCCCGCAGTTGTTCGCCGCGGTGTTCATGGTCATGGCGCAGTACGAGGAGGAAAAGCGCCGCATCGAGCGCAACATGCTGGCGCTCTCCAACCTGAACCTGGCCACATCGAGTTTCGCCGGCGGCGAAATCCAGAAGATGCTGGCGCAGGCGCTGGAACGCGTGCTGAGCGTGGTGCGTATCCCCTCCGGGGCCCTGCTGCTCCAGCAGGGCGGCGAAGGCGGCCCCGGCTCGATCATCGCCACGGGGATGAGTCCGCGGTTCAGCGCCGAGGCCCACAAGGAAGGCCTGGACGACAGCCTGGTGCGCAAGGTGGCGCAACTGGGCGGCATCGGCGTCTTCCGCGAACTGGGCAAGGAGGCCCAGTGGGAGGAGATGGAGCGCGAGGACGCCTTCCGGCGCTTCCGCGAACTGGCGGCCTCCGAAGGGCTGCGCACCGTGGTGTGCATCAGCCTGCAAGCCAAGGAGCGCGTCTTCGGCGCGCTGCTGCTGGGCACCCCGGACAGCCGCCGCTTCACCCCGGCCGAGTTGCGGCTGCTGCTGGCGCTGGGCCACCAGATCGCCATGGCCGTGGAGAACAGCTTCCTGGTGCAGCAGACTTCGCGGCGCACCGAGGAACTGCACATCCTGAACGAGATTGGCCGGGCGCTCAGCTCGACGCTGGACGTGGAAGCCCTGTTCAACCTGATCTTCACGGAGCTGCAGCGCCTGTTTGACGTGAGCAACTTCTTCATCGCCTTTTACCACCCGGCGCGCAACGAGGTGCGCTTTGAGGTGGAAGTGGTGAACAACGTGCGCCAGCCGCGCCGCCAGCGCACCGCCGGCAACCACCTGACCGAGTACATGATCCGCACGCGCCAGCCCGTGCTGATCCGCGAGAACTTCGCCGACGAGACGCAGAAGCTGGGCGTCGAGATGCTCAAGCAGACCGGCTGCTTCTGCGGCGTGCCTCTGGTGCTCTACGACCGGGCCATCGGGGCCATGGCCGTGCACAGCCCGCAGGAGGGCGTCTTCGACGAAGCGCACCTCGAACTGATGCGCGTGCTGGCCAGCCAGGCCGGCGTGGCCATCGAGAACGCCCGGCTGTTTGGCGAGGAGCAGAAGAAGGCCCGGCACCTGAACCTGATCAACAACATCTCGCGCCACGCCATCACCACGCTGAACCCCGACGAGCTGCTCACGGAGATCGTCAACCAGATGGAAGGCGGCCTCTCCTACGACCACATCGGCATCGCCATGCTGGATTACTCCTCGAAGGAAGTGGTCATCCAGGCGGAAGCCGGCAAGCGCCGCGAAGCCCTGGGCCGCCGCATGGCGCTGGGCGAAGGCCTGCTGGGACAGGTGGCGCGCACCGGGCAGGTGGGCATCGTCCGCGGGGCTTCGACCGGAGGCCCCCGCCCGGTGCTGCTCAGCTCCAAGGCCGCGATTGCCTTCCCCGTGGTTTACGGCGACCAGCTCCTGGGCGTGCTGTACGTGGAGACGGCCGAGTCCTGGGACTTCGCCGAGGAAGAGATCCAACTCCTGCGCACCCTGGCCGACTTGGTGGCCGGCGCGCTGCACAACGCCATGACTTTCCAGAAAGCTCAGGAGCAGGCCATCACCGACGGCCTCACCGGCCTGAAGACCCACCGCTTTTTCATGGAGGCGCTGGCCGCCGAATGGAAGCGCGCCACGCGCGCGGGCCGGCACTTCTCCCTGGTGCTGATTGACCTGGACCGCTTCAAGTTCGTGAACGACTTCCACGGGCACCTGGCGGGCGACGCCGTGCTGCAGCGCATCGCCCGGGTGCTCGAGCAGAACTGCCGGCGGTCCGATGTGGTGTCGCGCTACGGCGGCGACGAGTTCGTCATCATGATGCCGGAAACCAACCTGGACCAAGCCGTGCAGCTGGCCGGCAAGCTCCGCGCCTGCGTGGAAGCCGACCCGTTGCTGCACGACAAGAACATCACCGGCAGTTTCGGCCTGGCCACCTTCCCGGTGCACGGCTCCACGCCCCAGGAGCTGATCCAGGTGGCCGACTCGGCCATGTACATCTCCAAGCACCACGGCGGCAACCGCGTCTCCACCCCCGAACAGGCCGAGGCCGCCGAACCCAAGAAGTGGAAGCGCGACGTGCTGGAAGCCTACCTGGGCGTCACGCTGAAGCGCCTGTTCACCACCGGACCGGAAGCTTTCGACGAAATCTACCGGCGGCTGGAGCAGTTCGCCGTTTCGCTGGAACATAATCCGGAGACGGGCGCCGGCGGCGCCACGGCCAACATCGCCCCGGCGGTGATCGAGATGCTCACCTCGCTGGCCGTGGCCGTGGACAACAAGGACCATTACACCCAGGGGCACTCGCAGAAGGTGTCCGGTTATGCTGCGCTGCTGGCCCGCGCCCTGGCTGATTCCCATGGGCGGCCCCGGCTGTCGCAACCGCAGGTGGAAGAGGTTCGCCTGGCCGCGCTCCTGCACGATGTGGGCAAAGTGGGCATCCCCGAAGCCATCCTCAATAAGAGCGGTCCGTTGAACAGCGAGGAGTGGGAGACCATGCGGGCGCACACCGCCCTGGGGGCGCGGCTCCTCGAGCCGCTGCGCGTGGCCGACCACCTGACCCAGACCATCCTGCACCACCACGAGTTCTTCGACGGCAGCGGCTACCCCAACGCCATGCCCGGCGCGCAAATCCCCCTGGGCGCGCGCATCGTGGCCATTGCCGATGCCTTCGACACCATCACCTCCGACCGCGCCTACAAGAAGGCCCGCAGCGTGGGCGACGCGCTGGCGGAAATCGAGCGCTGCGCCGGCACCCAGTTCGACCCCGAACTGGCCCGCCTGTTCATCGAGTTGATCCGCAACCGCCCCGGCGAAACCGCGCTCCTCGGCGCCGACGCCGACACCGGCGTCGCCAACCGCGCCCGCTGAACCAGCTCCAAGCTGCCTCCCGGTTGCCTGCCTCCTGCTACAATCATCGCGTGACCCATTCGGAAGGAGAGGCCCATGCCGAGCGCGCGGGTGAAGTGGGTGCAACGGGAGCAGTTCCGGGGGGTGACGCCGTCGGGGCACGCCGTGCCGTTCGACTCCGACCGCGAGTCCAACACCGCGCCGGGGCCGATGGAGATGCTGCTGGCGGCGCTGGGCGCCTGCACGGCCACCGACGTGGTGGTCATCCTCCAGAAGAAACGGCAGCAGCTCGAGTCGCTGGAAATCGAAGTCAGCGGCGAACGCGCCGCCGAACCGCCCAAGGTGTGGACCAAGATTGACGTGGTGTACCGCCTGCGCGGCGCTCTGGAGGACAAGGCCGTGCGCGACGCCATCGAACTCAGTGAATCCAAGTACTGCTCCGTTTCGGCCATGCTGCGCAAGACCGCGGCCGTCTCCTTCCGCTACGAAATCAACCCCGCTCCCTAGCAGGTCCCCCATAACCTGCGCTGGTGGTTTGCTAGAATGGACAGTCTGTTCGTCCGGTCGTGGGAGGCCCCGTGGAAAAGCCCAAGAAGCAGGTGTGCATGCTGTGCGGCAAGCCCTCGCCCAAGTCGATTTGCGACCTGTGCGCCGGGAAAGTGCAGGGCGAGGTACTGAGCAAGAAAAAGAAAGATAAAGACAAGACCAGCTAGGGCTGGCGCGCCGGCGTTCCCTAGCTTGCGGCAGCCTTGTCACCCCCGCCCGGGTTTGCATACAATCGCCGCACTCATTAGGTTTCATCGTTTCCGGAGAAGAGGATGGGCAGAACGATTCCAGCGAAGATTACGGGTGTTGCCGGATGGGTGCCCCCGCGCGTGGTAACCAACGCCGACCTCGAGAAAATGGTGGCGACCAACGACGAATGGATCCGCACCCGCACCGGCATCCGCAAGCGCCACTTCGCCGATGAGCAAACCGCGGCCTCGCACCTGGCCGTGGAGGCGGTGAAGAAGCTGCTGGCCGAGAAGCACGCCTCGCCGGAAGAGATTGACCTGATCGTGGTGGCCACCGTTACCCCGGACATGCTCTTCCCGGCCACCGCTTGCCTGGTGCAGGAACGCATCGGCGCGACAAAGGCCTGGGGTTTCGACCTGAGCGCGGCGTGCTCCGGCTTCGTCTATGCGCTGACGGTGTGCGCGCAGTTTGTGGGCGCAGGCACGGCGCGCAAGGCCCTGGCCGTCGGCAGCGACAAGATGACTTCGATCCTCAACTTCGAGGACCGCGCCACCTGCGTGCTCTTCGGCGACGGCGCCGGCGTTTGCCTGGTGGAGCCTGCCGCGGACACCGAGACCGGCATCATTGACTTCACCCACGACGTGGACGGCGCGGGCGCCTGCCACCTCTATATGCCCGGCGGGGGCTCGCTCCATCCGCCGTCGCAGGACACGGTGGACAAGAAAATGCACTTCGTCCACCAGGAGGGCCAGCAGGTGTTCAAGTACGCGGTGCGGCGCATGGCCGACGTGGCCTGCCAGTTGCTCGAACGCAACGGCTTCACGCACCGCGACCTGGCCCTGGTGATCCCCCACCAGGCCAATCTGCGCATCATCAAAGCCATGCAGGAACGCCTGGGCATCCCCGACCAAAAAGTGCTGGTGAACATTGACCGCTACGGGAACACCACCGCGGGGACCATTCCGCTGGGGATGATGACCGCGCTCGAAGAGCGCCGCCTGAAGAAGGGTGACCTCGTGATGCTGGTCTCCGTCGGGGCAGGCTTCACCACCGGCGGCATGCTGCTGCGCTGGGCCTATTGAATCCCCGCTGCTATTCCGGGCGGCGCGGCGCCCACGCCAGCAACATTGCCGCCGCCACGGCATAGAGTGGAACGGCGTACGTCACCGCGCCTGTCAGCACTCTCAGGACCAGCCCGAAGAACGCTGCGCTCACCGCGAAAACAAACCCCAGGATATGACCGGCACGCCAGTCTTGCAACCCCTGCGGATCGTCCGGACGCCGCTGGAGCCGCTCCCGCGCTTCACCCAGCTTTTTCTGACGCAGAATCCAAACGACACCCAGGTCCGCCGCGGCCACGGCGGCTAGGATCACAAAGACGATGGGCGGAAGCTCCGCGGCAATCTCGACGGGCACAACCTCCCCTGCCGCCACAATGGCGGCCACGGCGGCCAGGAAGGCAAAGTGCAGGACGCGCAACTCGCGCATCACCTGCTCTACGGGTGGTTCACCAGGCGGCATGGTGCGGGGATTGTGCACCGCACGGGGGGAAGGTTCAAGCGGGAGTTACGCGGCTTACGAAGAAGAGCGCGCCTGGGTCCACAGCGCGCCGTTGACCCCGATGCGTTGATCCAGCCGCGTGGCCAGGTAGCGCGCGCAAATCGCCGCTTCCTGCTCCACCCAACTGGTCATCGCCGGTCCCAGGAGCTGGCCCAGGGCGCGCACCGCCAGGTGGTAGAGCTTCACGCCGCGGAGGTTCGCGCTGCGGCCGTCCAGTTGGGGGCAGACTTCGTGCAGGCGAATCACCGCGTCCAGGTCAGCGGCGCAGATTTGCGCCGTCTTGATGCCCGCGGCTTGGCGCAGGCGGTCGGAAACGGGCAGGGCCGCGGCCACGGCCATAGTGGCGCGCCAGTAGAAGAGCAGGAACTGCCCCAGCACCGCCATCGAAATCACGCCAATGAGCGCGATAACCATGAGTCTATGCCCGGCGGAGGATTCTGCCAGTTTTAGCGGGGCGGACAATAGACCTTCCGTACTACCTCTAATCCATGGATTTGCCTGGTGTTGCAGGGGAGGGGCCACGAAGCGTACAAGTCGCAGATTGCCACCGGGCACGCAGTGCCTTATGCTCCCCGCTGAGGAGGGGGTGCAGCATGAAGAAGATTGGGCTGACCAGCCTGGCGGTCTTGACGGCGACCCCGGCGCTGGCCCACGACACGTGGCTGATCCCATCCGTTTTCCGCGCAGAGCCGGCCCAGCCCGTAACGCTGCGGTTTGCCACCAGCGAGGCCTTCCCCACAAGCGATGCTCCCCTGGCGCTCGACCGCGTGGCCCAGTTCAGCCTGCGCAGCGCCGGCAGCGGCCCACAGCCAGTGATGGGTTACCGGCAGGAGGGCAAATTCCTGGTGGCCAGCGTCACGCCCTACCGCGCCGGCCACGCCGTGGTGGTGGCGGAGACCAAGCCGCGCTTCCTCGAGATGAAGCCCGCCGACTTCCACGAATATATCAGCCACGAAGAGCTGCGGCACGTGGTCGAAGCGCGCATCGCCGACCGGCGCAAGGACGCTCCGGGCCGCGAGCTCTATCGCAAGATCGCCAAGACCATTCTATGCGTGGGCGAAACGAGGGACGACTCCGCGTACACCGAGCCCGGCAGCCTGTGGCTGGAGGTGATCCCGGAGCGCAGTCCCTGCGGCCTGCGCGCGGGCGACGCGCTGACTGTGCGCGTGCTCTTCGAGGGTCGGCCGCTGGCCGGCGCGCGCCTGGCCGCGGGCTTTGAGGGTGTCACCGGGCACAAGTACCCCGTGTGGATCGCCACGGACAAGAACGGCCGCGCCACCGTGCGCTTCACGCGCGCTGGAGCCTGGTTCATCCGCACGCTGCACATGGTCCCGTGGACCGCCACCAAGGAAGCCGACTGGCAGTCGGCGTTCAGCACCCTGACCCTGGAGATCGGCGCGGCCGGGGGCGGCACGGCCGGCGGCCACTCGCCGGAAGAGGCGGAGATTCGGCGGCTGCTCAAGGAGCAGGATGCGGCCTGGAACCGCGGCGACCTGGAAGGCTTCGTCGCCTACTACTGGAGGTCGGGCGGGCTGACCTTCAGCGGAACCAACGGCGTGACGCGCGGCTGGCAGGGATTGCTCGATCGCTACCGCCGCTCCTACCCCGACCGCGCGGCCATGGGCCGCGTCTCTTTCAGCGACCTGGAGGCGCGCATGCTCAGTGCGGACGCGGCGCTTGTGCTCGGGCGCTGGCGCCTGGACCGCGAAAAAGACACGCCGGGCGGCGTGTTCACTCTGGTGCTCCGCAAGCTCCCCGAAGGCTGGCGCATCATCCACGACCACACCAGCAGTGATCAGTGACCAGTGGTCAGTGATCCGTGGCCGGTGACGCCGGCCACGAGCGCTTTGGTGCAAGCAGGGCGGATTTAGCGCCGAACAGGCCTGGAGGCCTGTCCTGCACGAGCGATCCAGGCAGCAGCATTGGCTTCCAGCACCTCGAGCGGAACCGCCCCGCTCCCCAGCACCACGTCGTGGAAGTCGCCCAGGTCGAACCGGGCCCCCAGCTCGCGCGTGGCGCGGGCCCGCAGCTCCTTAATCTTCAATTGGCCGATCTTGTACGCCAGCGCCTGGCCCGGCCAGGCGATGTAGCGGTCAATCTCGTTGATGATGTCGGCCTCGGTTTTGCCTGCGTTGTCCTTGAAGAAGTCTATGGCCTGCTGGCGCGTCCAGCCCTTGACGTGCATCCCGGTGTCCACCACCAGGCGGACCGCGCGCCACATTTCGTAGGTAAGCTGGCCGAACTTCGAGTACGGGTCCTTGTAAAAGCCCATCTCCTCGCCCAGGCTCTCCGAGTAAAGCGCCCAGCCTTCGACGAACGCGGTGTAGCCGCCGTAGCGGCGGAACTCCGGTAGCTCGCCCAACTCCATGGCCAGCGCAATCTGCAAGTGGTGGCCGGGGACCGCTTCATGAATGGAGAGCGCCTCCATTTCAAACTTCGGCCGCACCTCTGGCTTGTACAGGTTCACGTAGTACGTGCCGGGGCGCGAGCCGTCCGCCGCGGGCTGGCTGTAGTAGGCCGTGGTGTTGTCGGGCGCCAGGTGCATAGGGATGGGCTCGACGCCGTAGGGCATGCGCGGGATCTTGCGGAACACCCTCACCAGTTGCGGGTCAATCTGCTTGCTGAGCGCGCGGTACGCAGCCAGCAGCTCCTCGCCAGACTTGTAGTAGAACTGCGGGTCGGTGCGCAGGAAGTGGAGAAACTCCGCGAAGCTGCCGCGGAAGCCCACCTGCTCGATGATTCTCTGCATTTCGGCGCGGATGCGCTTCACCTCGGCCACCCCGGTATCGTGAATCTGGTCGGGCGTGAGATTCGTGGTGGTGTGGGCGCGCGCGAGGAAAGCGTAGAGCTCGCGCCCGCGCGGGAGCTCGGCAGCGCCGATGCGCTCGGAGCAGGCCGGCAGGTACTCCTGCGCGATGAACTCCTGGAAGCGCCGGAAGGCCGGCAGCACGCCCTCGCTCACGGCGGCGGCGGCAGCGGCGGCCAGCCGCGCGCGGTCGGCGGCGGCCATGGAGGCGTCGAACTCCGTAAACGGCTTGTAGAAGGGGCTCTGCTCCGGGGCCGCCACCAGTTGTTTTTCGATTTGCCCGGGGATGCGCTCCATGATGACCCGCGGGTGCACCATGCGCCGGCGGATGCCCTCGCGCATCAGCGCGATGGTCTGGTCCATGTAGGCGGGGAAAGCGCGCAGCCGTGCAATCCAGTCCTCGTAGTCCTTCACTGTGGTGAAGCGGAGCTGGTTGGCCAGGTCGTCCTGCTGCTGGATGCCACCCATCTGGCTCACCGCTAGGAGATGCCAGCCGAAGTCGTATTCTCCGATGCTGTCTTCGAGCTCCCGGCGGAAGAGCTGGTAGTTCACTTTGTCGGCGGCGCTGAGCGAGGCCGGCGGAATCGCTTTGAGTTTCGCCACGGTGGCGAGCCGGCGCTCGTGCCGCCGTTCGAAGGCCGCGGGGCTCGCGTCCGGCCAGCGGTCGTTGTATCTCTTGTCGCCCAGCACCGAAGCGAAGGCGGGGCTCTCCCGCAGCCGCCATTCCCAATCCGCCTTGAACAGCGCGTGTAATTGCTTAGCCGCAGAGGGCGGTCCTTGGCCGCGTGTCCCGGCGGCGAAACACGAAATGCACAAGAGGGCAGCCACAACTCGTAGTTTCATGATCGTTTCCTCGTCAGGGGCCGGAAGGGAGCTTTCAGTTCCCTCCGTCAAACACCTGCAAGTCTTTGGCGATGACCACCGGGCCCTTATAGAATCCGCGGATTTCTGCGAGGAGGTCCTCTTCCCGGCCGCCCCACAGCAACACATGGTGCAGCACCAGCAGCTTGGGCCGGGCCTGCGCGGCGATGCGGGCCAGGTCGCGCGAGGAGGTGTGGAAAGTCTGGTGGTATTTCTTCCACTTGGGCGGGCGTTTGGCCCACATGGATTCGAGATACACCTCGTGGATGAGCAAGTCCGCGCCGCGGGCGTGCTCGGCCATGGCCGGGCTGCGTGTGGTGTCCCCGGAGATAACGATGACTTTTCCGTCCCGCGCCTCGAAGCGGTAGCCGTAGGCGTGCTTCCAGGAACCGTGCGGCACGGCAAAGGCCTTCACCGTGACGTGGGCGTCCTTGTACACCACCCCCGGCGCAATCTCACGGGCCTTCACCTGGTAGCCGGTGGGATTGGCCCCTTCGAGCCCGTGGATGCGCATGGCGATGTCCTCTTTGTATGCGGCCAGCACGCCCTCCGCCAGGCCGGCGGTGCCCGGCGGACCGAAGAGCTCGAGGGGCTGCGATCGCTCCAGCACCCACGGCGTGAAAATCAGGTCGCTGAGGCCGGCGGTGTGGTCGGAGTGCAGGTGGGTGAGGAAGGCGTGGGTGAGCGACTCCATGCGCAGCCCCGCCGCGGCCGCCCGCCGCACCACGCCGGGGCCGCAATCCACCAGATAGACCGCGTCGCCCACAACAATAGCCGTGGCCGGGCCGGAGCGGTCGGGGTCGGCGTTGGGCGTGCCCGTGCCCAGCGTGATGACGCGGGTGGCGGACTGAAGCGGCCGGGCGGGGAGCGCGGCTTTCTCCTGCGGCGCCGCGCAACCTGCCAGGAGGACAATCGTGACAGCAAGCGGCGCCGGCCAGCGTGGCGTGGCGCCGGCTGGAAAGCGCACCGGCAGGAGTCCCTGTGCCACTTCACTCCACCTTCTTGGCGAACTGGTCCCGCCCGCCCTGGTGCAGGATCAGGTGCGTGACCACGCCCTTCTCGTCCTTGACGAAGGTGATCTGCGCGTCCACCACGCGCAGGAAGAACTTCGTCTCCGATTCGGGGAAGACCTCGAACTGCGGCTGGTTGGTGGCCTGGGTCAGCAGGCGGTTGCCGTCGCGCGTGACGGTGATGGTAAAAGTGGGCGACAACTCGTATTTGCCCAGGTAGGCGTCGTAGAGTCTCGGGTCCACCCTGGCCACCACGCGCTCGCGCGGCAGTTCGTACTTCTCGCCGAAGTACAGCGCTTCCAGGTCGCGGCTGATGCGCCCGGCGTTGGCGCTCTCGAGGTTGCTCAGCACGATGAAGCAGACGTTGTCGTCCGGGTAGCGGTTGATCATGGTGGAGAAGCCGTTGATGCCGCCGCCGTGGCCGATGGTCTTGCGGTTGAAGCGCGGCGCCACGGCCCAGCCGTAGGCGTAGTTGTTCTTGAACGGCGTGTACATCTTCTCGTACGACTTGGCCGAGAGCAGCTTGCCCCCCGCCAACGCTTGATCCCAGGTGAGCAGGTCCTCGGCCGTGGAGTAGAGCGATCCCGCCGCATAGGGCTGGCCCATGTCGAGGTAGGCAGAGTTGACCGGCGCGCCCTTCTCCAGGGAATAGCCCGCGGCGCGGCGCGGCAAAATGGTCTCGAAGTGGTCATACCCGGAATCCTTCATCCCCAGCGGCGCAAAGATGTTCTCCGCCAGGAAGGCCTCGTAACTCATGCCGGAAGCTTTCTCGATGATCACCCCAAGGAGGAAATAGCCGGAGTTGTTGTAGCGGTAGCGGTCGCCCACGGGAAAATCGAGCGGCTTGTCGCGGAAGCGGGCGATCATCTGATCAGGCGAAACCCGGTGAGTCATCTGGACGCGGTAGTCGGGCATGCCCGTGTAGCTGGGGATGCCCGAAGTGTGCGTCAGCAGGTGGTGCACGGTGACGGGCTTCCACGCTTCCGGGCAGGGTTCGAGGAACTTGCAGAGGGGATCTTCGGTGGAGAGCTTGCCCCGCTCTTCGAGCAGCAGCGCGGCCGTGGCCGTGAACTGCTTGGTGATGGAACCGAGGCGGAACTTGGTCTGCGGCGTGTTGGGGATGTCGAACTCGCGGTGGGCCAGGCCGTAGCCCTTGCTCAGGAGCACTTTCCCGTCCCGGGCGATGAGCACCGCGCCGCTGAACTGGTTGACCTTCATTTGCGCCGCGACGTACTCGTCCACTTTGGCGGCCAGGTCAGGCGGGGGCGCAACGGGCGCGGGCGCCGGCGACTGGGCCAGAACCACGCAACCAAACACCAGGCTTACAACCACGGCGAAATGCGTCAGCAGGCAGCGGGTCTTCATGTTTTTCCCTCGCGCAAGACAATAGCGGCAGGCGCGCGCGAAATCAACGGCGATGGCCGGTCGGCGGCGGCGCGGTGGGTCGGCGGCGCCGCGTGTTAGAATTAAAAATGCTCAGCGGGAACGGAGGCGCATGCGCGCGGTGATTACGGGCGGGGCGGGGTTCCTGGGGTCGCACCTGTCCGACTACCTGATCGAGCAGGGCTGGGACGTGCTGTGCGTGGACAGCCTGATCACCGGACAGGACTCGAACCTCGCCCACCTGATGAGCCACCCGCGGTTCCGCATCCAGCGCCACGATGTGTCCAAGTACATTGACGTGCCCGGCCCGGTGGACTACGTGCTGCACTTCGCGTCGCCCGCCAGCCCGGTGGACTACCTCAAGCTGCCCATCCAGACATTGAAGGTGGGCGCGCTGGGCACGCACAATTCCCTGGGCCTGGCGCTGGCGAAACAAGCGAAGTACCTGCTGGCTTCAACCTCGGAGTGCTACGGCGACCCGCAAGTGACCCCGCAGAACGAGTCTTACTGGGGCCACGTGAACCCCATCGGCCCGCGCGGCGTGTACGATGAAGCTAAGCGCTTCGCCGAGGCCATGACGATGGCTTACCACCGCTCGCATGGCCTGGATACGCGCATCGTGCGCATCTTCAATACCTACGGCCCGCGCATGCGCTTGAATGACGGGCGCGCGCTGCCCAACTTCGTCCACCAGGCTCTCACCGGGCAGCCTATCACCGTGTACGGCGACGGCAAGCAGACCCGCAGCTTCTGCTACGTCAGCGACCTCATCGCCGGCATCTACAAGCTGATGCAGTCCGATGAGCATGAGCCGGTGAATATTGGCAACCCCCAGGAAATCACCATCCTCGAATTCGCCGAGCGCGTCCGCGCGCTCATGGGCGCGAAAGTCGAAATTGTCTTCAAGCCGCTGCCGGTCGACGACCCCAAGCAGCGCTGCCCCGACATCTCCAAAGCCAAGCGCCTGCTGAAGTGGGAACCCAAAGTGGGATTGGAGGAAGGCCTGCGGCTCACATTGGACTTTTTCCGCGCACAGGTGGCGACAGCGGGATGATGCACTGCTTCCATATCATAGCTTAGTTCCGATTTGCTCTTCTGTGGTCCGCTGCCACTGCTTTGGCAAGAGACTTGCCAAGATCCGGGTCTGAGAGCAAAGAGAGGAGATCGGTGGTCCAGCTCGGACCAAGAGGAAACGAGAAGTCCTCAAGCGTAGCAAGAAGGAACTTGCGGTCGCCTTTTCTGTACTTAGAGCTAGTTGTCCTCTTAAGGTTCTTGTTCTTCTTGAAAGCAAAGTCCCAATGGCCAAGGAAAGGTTGGATGCTCACACCTAGGATGTCGTATTCTCCAACCAAATAGCAGGTTGTTTGAACGGAATGCCCGTTTGGCAGCCGGATCTTGCGGCTATCACTTGCGTCGTTCTGCACTTTGGTTTCGTAGACTCCGGGGCTTATTTCCTTCGTGAGGTTGGTTTGGACGGACTTCAACTGCACGGTGTACACTCGCTCCCCAAAAACAAAGGTCCGGTCTGCCTTCGTTTTCTTGTGATCGTCCGCCTTATAATGTTCGCTAATGACCGTCCCCAACCGTTCCAAGTACTTTGTGAACTCGAACTCCGCAGCGTAGCCGTAGGCAAATCCACGTAAACTAGGGTTGTCAACAATGAGCTGAACCAGGGCTGCCGGGTCCATCCACCTTCGGGGATCCCGGATATTCATCAGGACCTCGTCCAGAGTCGCGGCGTGAACAGGCTTCCTCATGACCTGCTCCCTCGCCTCGTCCGGGTCTTCGGCAGAAGTGCATGGATATCCACTTCAAGGCCACGCGCAAAGCGAAGCAGCGTGTCTAGAGAAGCATTGGTCTCTCCCCGCTCGACTCTCCCAACGAAGGTGCGGTGGAAATCACATGTCTCGGCAAGCCTTTCTTGGGAGAGTTTCCTCCTGACACGTAAGCGGCGAATCCGCCTTCCCACTTCGCACCTTAGTACTTGGCTTTCCATTACGCGGGGGACAGTAGCAAGTCGAAACTTGTAGGGCGACAGCATAAACGTAGCGCAGCCTCGACAATTAGGCCCTAGTTGCGCTATAGTGCGGTAATATGGATGGAGTTCTGCAAGCTCGATTATTCTCGGAGGAAAGAACTGGCAAGCGCCGTACCCAGTCCGGCGAGACCACTTCTCGTGTTGTGTTGTCTGCTCATGTGGGTAACAACGCGGATGTTTTTGCCGAAGTACTCCGCCTGCATGTCCCTTCGAAGGCTAGCGTCATTGATGTGACTTGGGGAAAAGGTGTCTTCTGGCAAAGGGTGCCCAAGGACGCATACAGGGTCACCAAGAGCGACATTTCTATGGGCACAGACTGTCGCAAACTGCCCTTCGAAGGGCGGACCTTCGATTGCGTAGTGTTTGACCCCCCGTACATGGAGGGCCTGTTCCGCCGCTCGAGTTCGCATATGGCAGGCTCGGGTTCTCATTCCGCGTTCCGAAAGGCCTACTCGAACGGCCAACCTATCGAAGAAGGTGGTCCCAAATGGCATGCTGCAGTGACCGACCTTTACTTCAAAGGAGGGCAGGAGGCATATCGAGTTTTGAAGCAGAGCGGAATCCTGATTCTTAAATGCCAGGATGAAGTGAGCGCGAACCGCCAGTGGCTAACTCATGTAGAGATAATCAACGAATATGAGCGAATCGGGTTTTATGTCCGCGATCTGTTCGTCGTCGTTCGAAACAATCGGCCGATCATTACGAGGCTCAAGAAGCAGGTCCATGCGCGCAAAAACCACTCATATTTCATTGTCTTTCAAAAAACGGCCAATCGGCAGAAAACCCCGAACCTTCCGGTCATTGAATGAGAGTCTTATTCCCATCCCGCGACTTCCAGGTCGATTTCTCCCACGCAAGTCTGACGATGCGTATCCCGGGAGATTGAGAACCAAGGTCCGTCTCTGATGGTAAGTTCAGAGAGTTTCTCGACCTCCATGCATCTCCAGTTCTGATATGCCCTTGGGTCCGTTACTGAAAAGATTCCCGTCCGGCTACCTCCCCCGAATTGATAGAACAAACAGCGACCTTTACCATCCCTAATCCCCAACACGTGGGGACACATCTCGCGGTCGTGATTCTCATAGACTGCAAACACCTGCTTCTTCTCTAGGATTGCCTGCCGGGTCAGCCGGTAGTTCTGGGTCATAGGTTAGCGAACATGATTACACACTTTGGCGCAGGTTTTCGAAGTTCCGCGTGTATTTCAAAGGTGTCCCTACTCCGGGCGGCCGATGGAGTGATACTCGAAGCCGAGGGCTTTCATGGCGGCAGGGTCGAGCAGGTTGCGGCCGTCGAGCACCAGGGGGCGGGCCATCAGGCCGTGGACGCGCTTCCAGTCGAGCTCGCGGAACTGGGCCCACTCGGTCAGAATGAGCAGCGCGTCGGCCCCCCTGGCCACGTCGTAGGCGTCGCCGGCGTATTCGATGGCCAGCCCATCCGCGCGGGCGCGGCCCATGGCTTCGGGATCGTAGGCCGTCACCCGGGCGCCTTCGGCCAGCAACTTCTTCACCACGTCAATGGCCGGTGAGAACCGGATATCGTCGGTATTGGCCTTGAAGGCCAGGCCCAGCGTCCCGATGTTCTTGTGCTTCAGCACCCACAGGGCCTTGCGCGCCTTCTCCACGAACACTTCGATGCGGGTCTTGTTCAGCCGCTCGACTTCCTTCAGCATGCTGAAATCCGCGCCGGCTTTCTCGCCCAATCGAATAAAGGCCTGAATGTCCTTGGGCAGGCAGAAGCCGCCGAACCCGATGCCCGCGTTCAGGAACTGCGGGCCGATGCGCGGGTCCATGCCCATGGCCCGGGTCACTTCCTGGACGTTGGCGCCCATGCGTTCGCACAGTTCGGCGATGGCGTTGGCGTAGGAGATTTTTACGGCCAGGAATGAATTGGAAGCGTGCTTGATCAACTCGGCGCTGTTGATGGTGGTGACCACCAGCGGCGGCCGCGGCGCGGGCGGGCACTTCCCCGCGTGCACCTTGCAGGAGAAGCTCTGCTCGAGGATAGGCCGGTAGATTTCGCGGAGCTGCTGCTCGGCCTCGCCGTTGTCCACCCCGATAACGATGCGGTCCGGGTGCAGGAAGTCGCCCACCGCGGTGCCCTCGCGCAGGAACTCCGGGTTGGACGCCACGGAGAACTTCACCCCGGCCGTGCGCCCATAGACGCTCAACTGCTGCTTGAGCTGCTGCCCGGTTTGCACCGGCACGGTGCTCTTCTCGATCACCAGCTTGGAAGCCGTGGACTCCGAGGCGATCAGCCGGGCCACGCGGTCAATGGCGCTCAGGTCGGCGTCGCCATTCTCCAGCGGGGGCGTGCCCACGCAGATGAAGATGACGTTGCCGTCGCGCACCGCGGCGGCCACGTCGCTGGTGAAGGTGATGCGCCCGGCCTTGCGCGTGCTCTCTACGATAGCGTCGAGGTGCAGTTCATAGATGGGCAGCTTGCCTTCGTTGAGCGTGCGGATCTTGGACTCGTCGTTGTCCGTGCACAGCACCGTGTGGCCGATCTCCGCCAGGCACGCGCCCGTCACCAGCCCCACGTAGCCGCACCCGATCACCGTAATCTTCAAGAAGCGCTCTCCTCAGGAACAGGGTCGACGACGCCGTTGCAAACGGAGTATTTTCGCAAATCTCCGCCCCTGCGGGCAAACCGAGCCGGACCGAGCCACATCGGAGTAGGGGTACGCGGAGAGGCTACAGCCAGACGGGCAGGGCCGTGGAGGCGGAGTCCAGCAGGCGGAGCGTGACGCGCGCGGATGCGAACCAATCGGCGGCGGCTACGGGCATGCGGTTGGAGACCAGGCCGGCGAGGAAGGCGTCAACCATTTCCTTCTGGCCTCTGCCGCTGCAGCGCACCGCGCGGCGGCGCGTGCCAGAAAGAAGCGTCACTGATGCGAAGTCTTCCACCCTGGCGCTGCGCCCGGCGGAGGACACTTCGATGGTTTCTTTGGGCAGCGCGTGGTGCGAGCCAGCGTCGTACAGGATGACGGCCACCGAGCCATCCGCGTAGTTCAGCACGGCGTGCAGGTTCTCGTCCGGGAAGCGGCCCTGCACAGTGGCGAAGAGCCGTTCCAGCGGGGCGCCCGCCAGCGCGTTGCACCAGTCCACAAAATGGCAGGCCTCGCCCAGGATGCGGCCTCCCTGCGCCGGGTCATGCAGCCAGTGGCCAGCCGGGAGCGGCCCGGCGTGTACGGTGTAGCGGATGCTGAGGGGCGCGTCGCCGCGTGCGCCGCCCTCGCGGCCGAAGAACTCGCGCACTACAGCCGTGGCCGGAGCGAAGCGCCGGTTGTGCCCCACCAGCAGCGGCACGGGGTGGCGCTGGTGGGCCCGCTCGATGCCTTCCAGTTCTTCTTCCAAAATGCACAGCGGCTTTTCCACGAAGAGCGCCTTGCCCGCCTCGATGGCGGCAACCGCCAACGGGCCGTGCAGGTCGTGGCGCGTGGCGATGAAGACCGCCTCGACGGCTTCATCCTGGATCACGGCGGCGGGGTCGGCCGTGCAGCGGGCGAATCCAAAGCGCTCTGCCGCGGCCCGGGCGGAAGCGCCGTGAGCCGCCGCCACGCTTACCGGTTGCGCGGAACCGCTGGCTTGCAGGGCGGGCAGGAGATAGGCCCGCGCGTAGTTCCCTGCCCCGATGAAGCCCACGCCCACCGTGCCGCTGCTGCGCCGCGCCAGCGGACGGCACTCGATCACCGGCGCAGGCGGCTGCGCGGCTTCCCTGGCCGGAAACTCGAGCAGCACCCCGAGAGAATGCTCCGCGCTGTTGGCCAGCAGCGCATAGGCGCGCTCCGCGTCGGCGATGGAGAAGCGATGGGTAATCAGCGGGCGGACGCGCACCAGTTCGCGCGCCACCAGTTCGAGAAAGGCCTCCAGGTTGCGCCCCAGCGTCCAAGGGACGTGGGCGCGCGGGTAATCCACGCCGCGCTCTTCATACTGCGGGTCGTAGCGCCCGGGGCCATAGGAACGGGCATACACCACGCGCAGTTCTTTGGCGTAACACGCCGGGCGGGGAAAATCGGTGGGCACGTCGCCCACCACCACGACTTGACCGCTGTCGCGCGCGGCGGCCACAGCCCACTCCACCGGCTCCGCCGTGCGCGAGGCCGCGGCGATGAAGACGCGATCGAAGCCCCCGGGCAGGCCCCAGCGGCGCATGGTCTCGTCCAGCGTGAGCCGGTCGGCTTCGCCGGTCCATTCGACGCCCAGTTCGCGGGCCAGCGCGATGCGCTCGGCGCGCAGGTCGAAAGCGCCTACGCGGCATCCCGCGGCGCGCAGCACCTGCGCCAGCAGCAAGCCCACCGGCCCCAGGCCCAGCACGGCGGCGCTCTCGCCGATAGCCGCGCCGCTCAGGTGTACGGCGTGCAGCGCGGTGGCCCCCAGGGCGACAAACGCAGCTTCGTCCATGCCCACGCCCGGGGGCACGCGGGCGCACAGGTTGCGCGGGACGAAGTTAATTTCCCCGTGCGTGGCGGCCTCGAGACCCGCGCAGGCCACCGCGTCGCCCGCGCGGACGTGGTCGCAATCGCGCGTATCCAGGGCCACTCCCGCGCAGCTATAGCCCAGCGCCCGGGTGACGTCCAGCCGCTGCTCAACGGCCCGCCACGTCTGCCTCACGCCTTCCCGGCGCAGCTTGTCCAGCACCTTGCGGACTTGATCCGGGCGGCGCAGGGCCTTGCCCAGCAGCGAACTGCGGCCCAGCTCCACCGCGGCGCGTTCCGTCCCGGGGCTGATCAGCGAGCAAGTGGTGGCCACCAGCGCCCCCGGGCCGCGCACTACCGGCGCGGGAACCTCTTGCACGACGACAGCGCCGCTCTGCAAGTGCTGGACCACTTGTTTCATGTGCGCCTCGGTGAAATGGACCTGTCTGGATTCATGATTGCAGTCTGACCCCGAAGTCCGCTCCTGCCTCAATGGCAAACACCACACGCATGGGCAAGAGGTCAGCGCAGGCTACCCGCAGGCGCGGCGCGCCGATTTGCACGCCGTAAGATGCCGCGACCTCGCCACTCAGGACACCGGACTCCAAAGCCTCCCTTCCCACGCCAGCGAGCAGGCGCAGCACCAGCGGCCCGATATGCCACGCAAAGCACACCTTCATGCTCTCGAAGCCGGGCTTGCGCAGCGCTGCGGGCATCGTGGGTGGCGCGTCAACCGGCGCTGCCAGCGGCTGAACCACGGTGCCCGGTGCGAGCTGGAAGAACCACTCGACGCCGGCGCTTCCCTGCCCCGTCAGCGTGTCGGCGACGAGAAGCGAGTTCGCCTCGCGGTCGAGGTGCAGGAACCGATGAACGGTGACGCGTTGTGGCAGCCGCTGGTAGCCCAGGTGCCGCCCCTCGAACTCGACCGTCCGCGGACTGGCCGACCAGCGCACGGCCCGCGCGCGCGCGTCGTCCACGATGCGGAACAGCAGGCCCGGCCAGAAGCGGTTCTGCTCCGCGCCGTCCACCACCGGCGAATTGTGGGCCCGCGAGGAGCGGTAGCGGTTGCGCGCCGCGGCATCGCCCGCATAGCAGAAGCTGCCGGGGTCCACGATCACCGCGCGTCCGTCGCAGGACAGCTCGAAGCTCAACTGATCGTTGTGGGCGTGGTTGGCCCAGCCGTTCACGCCCAGCGGCCCGCAGCGCACGCTGCCGCGCAGCCGCGGAGAGGAAAAGAAGTAGAACCCGGCGGCGGGGAACATGGGCTGCCAAGGGGATTCCCCGGGCGTGGCGGGCGCCGCGGGTGCGCGGCCCAATTGCCACCAGACCTGCTGGCACGGGTGCGGCGCGGGCCAGTCCGCGCGCTCAAAGACCGCCCCCCCGAGCGCCACCAAGTGCACCATCCCGTTCGCTTCCGCGGCGCACAGGGGCAGCACCCGGCCGTCGTCCGCATCGCCCCACAGGGGCGCGCTGGCGCGGCCGGCCAGCAGCGCGGCGGGGAACTCGAACATGCGCTCGAGTTTCGTGGTAAACGCCGCGCCCCAGCTCGTTTCCAGCAACGATCGGGGCGGTTGGTCCGCCGCGCCCTCCGCATCGAGCCGCGCGGCCAGCAACGCGCTCTGGGTGAAGAGTTCGGTGACGAACGCGTGGTACCCGGAAGAGCCTTCGTGCGCCACCCCGTCCGCGCCCACCTGAGCGGCCATTTCCTCGCGCAGCGCCACGCGCGCCGACTCCAACCAGGCCCGGCCCTCGGGCAGGCGCCGGAAGGCCACGCCCAGGTGCAACAGTCCCGCCACGCAGGAAAGATGGTGATTGCCGCGAGCCACCGGGTTCCTCTCCCGGTGCGCATGGACAAACCGCCCCTGGAGGAAGAGCGAGGATTGCAACTCCCGCCAGAAGGCCGCGTCCAACTCTGGGGCGTCCGTCATGAGCGCCGCGGCGGTGAGCCAGTTGATGCAGCGCAGGGCCGCCTCCATGGGCATCGCCCAGTGGATGCCCCGCGCATAGGGATTGGCGCGAATCCAGTGGCGCACCTGCGCGGCGAACTCCGCCGCATAGCGTCCTTCTCCGGTGAGGGCCCAGGCGCGGCCCAGCGTCAGCGCGTGATGGAAGCGCGCCAGCTCCCACGGGCGCTTCACGTCGGCGCCCGGCGGCGCATCCAGCACGCGCAGCCGCGCGGCGGGCTCAAGCGGCCAGGCGTACCCGGTCCGCCAATCGCGGCGCCAGTCGAGAGGTTCGCCCAGTTTCACCGCCTGGCCGAAGATCGTGAACTCCTGACGGCAAATGGCGTCGGCTTGCGCGAAAATCCCGGCATCGGCGCCGGGGAAAGCTGCATGGAAACCAGCCGGGTCGCAGGCGCCCGTTGCCAGAAACGGCTGCCACAGCGACGTATCCGGCCGATTCGCGAATGCGGGCAGGTTGCGGTCGAACGAGTTGATCCAACGCAGCCGGCCGCGCCGCCACAACTCGCCCGCCACGAACCGCGCGGTATCCACGGGGCGCTGTTGCGCCTGCGTCCAGAGGTAAGCAGTGAGACCGGTCACACCGTGCTGTTTGTAAAGGCCAGCCTTGGCTGGCCCTGTCTCAGAGGCGATTGCCGCTTCAGGCGCTGCGTGGGGCGGCCACGGGCTGCTCGCGTTCGCCGCCGGCGGCCAGTTCCCCGATCCGCGCGGCCAAGGAGCCGGCGACAAACTCGATCAGGGACGCGGTCCGGTAGTGCAGCGGCCCGCGCGCCAGGGTACGGCTCAACTCGACTTCGCCCACGCGCCGCCCCGCCGCGGCCAGCGGGATGGCCAGCCGCCAGCACTCCCCCGCCGGGACCGCTTCCGGGCGCAACTCGGTGGGCGCGTTCCAGCGCAGGCTCACCGCCCCGCCGGGCCGCAGCCCGATTTCGCATGAGGCCCCGTCGAACTCGAGCGCGTGGAAGACTCGGGCGGCGACCTCCCAGGCCTGGTTCAGCGTGGAGGCTTCGCGCAATTCTCCCGCCGCTTTGCGCAGCAGGATCTGGTTGCGCAGCACGGCGCGCTGGCCGTGCAGGCCGGTGCGGACGTGCTGGCCCAGCTCAGCGAACTCGGGGTACTGCATCTGCCGCACCACCATCCAGGCCAGCACGCCGCAAAGCAAGGCGATCAGCGGGGCCAGCGAACTCTGGTAGTTCACCAGCAGGAGCGACGCCAGCGCGAAGAACGCGGCCACGCCGTAGAGCGCCAGCACCGCGGCCCGATGGGTCATGCCGATGCGTAGCAGGCGGTGGTGCAGGTGCTCTTCGTCGCGGCGGAAAATGGGGTGGCCGCTCAGGAAACGGCGCGCGGTGGTCACCCCGGCGTCCAGCAGCGGCAGGCCGAAGATCAGCAGCGGAATGGCCAGCGTGATGACCACCGGCCCCTTCATCGAGCTGCGCACGGCCAGCGCCGCCAGCGCCAGGCCGATGGTCAGGCTGCCGGAGTCGCCCAGGTAAATGCGCGCGCCGGAGAAGTTGTGCGGCAGGAAACCGAGCAGCGCCCCGGCGAGCGCCGCGGCGATCGCCGCCAGGAAGGGGTTGCTGGCCAGCACCGCCAGCAGGAAGAGTGAAAGCGCGGAGAAGAACCCGACGCCGGCGGCCAGCCCGTCCAGCCCGTCAATCAGGTTAAAGGCGTTGCAAATGGCCACGAACCACAGCAGCGTGAGCGGCAGGGACAGCCAGCCCAGCGCCATCGAGCCGCCGGTGAAGGGGTTAGTGAGCAGCTCGATATGGTAGCCCGCGGCGAAGAGCACCATGCCGGCGGCGAACTGCACCACCAGCTTCTGCCAGGGTCGCGCGCCGCGCAAGTCGTCGTAGAGGCCCAGCAGGAACACCACGGCGGCGGCGAGCAGCAATCCCAGGCCCTCCTGCGGTTTCCGGCGCAGGTGGCGCGACGTCTCGTTGTCCCACCACAGCAGCAGGCCGATAGCCACCAGGACGGCGGCCAGCACCGCCACGCCCCCCAGGCGGGGCACGCCTTCGCCGTGCGCCTCGTCGCCGCACCGCCGCGCCCAGCCGCGCTCCGCGGCCACGCGGGCCAGCCACAGCGAGCCCGCATAGCAGCAGGCGCCCGCGATGGTCACCAGGAAGAAGTAGGTCCTCATGGGGCTTCGGTCACCTCCGTTTCCGCGCACGGCGGGGTTTCGGCGGCCTCCACCGGCGTGAAGGCCAGCGTCTGCAACAGGGCCAGGTAGCGGGCCGCCAGCGATTCGCGGCGGAACTCGCGCTGCACGAACTGGCGGCCGCTCTCGCCGAGCTGGCGGCGCATCTTCGGGTCCGCGCGCAGGCGGCGCAGGGCCACCGCCAGGTGCGAGGCGTTCTCCGGCTCGATGGCCAGGCCCGCGCCGGCGCGCTCCAGCAGTTCGCGCGCCTCGCCTTCCACGCCCAGCACCAGGGGCCGGCCCGCGGCCATGATCTCCAGCATCTTCGAAGGCACCACCGTCCGGAACACCTCGGTGCGGCGCAGCAGCACCACGCACACATCGGAGCCGGCGATCCACGCGGGCACTTCCTCGCGCGGCCGCTCGCCCGTGAACTCCACATGGCCCAGGCCCAGTTCGCGGGCCCGGGCCTCGAGCGTCGCGCGGGCGGCCCCTTCGCCCACCAGCCGGAACAGCACGCCTCCCTCCTCGCGCATGGCCGCCGCCGCCTCGAGCAGCGTCTCCAGCCGGTGGGCCATGCCCAGCGTGCCGATGTACGTGACCACGAAAGTTTCCGCCTGCGCATCGCTGGGCGGCGCCGCATCGGCGCGGCGTTGAAACTCCTCGTCCACGCCGTTGGGAATCACCGTGACCCTGCCGGCTTCCACCCCGGCCCTCACGATGACCGCGCGTTGCGCCTCCGTCACCGTGACCACGTGCGCCGCCGCTCGATACAGCCGCCGCGCCAGCCCTTCCAGCCCGCGCACCAGCGGCGAGCGCCCCGCGCTCGCGCCAACGGCCACCAGCGACTCCGGCCACAGGTCGCGCACCTCCATCACCAGCGGGGCGCGGAAGCGCCGCGCCAGCAGCGCGCCCGCGGCCGCGCACAGCAATTGGGGCGAAGTGGCCACGACCGCGTCAGGCCGCGGGAGCCGCAGTGATCCGGTGACGAACGCCGAGAGCAGGAACGATAGGTAGTTGAGCGACCGCAGCACTTTGCCGCGATTGGCCGCGGGGACAATCCAGGTGCGGTGCACGTGGACGCTTTCCCGCCGCTCGAACTGATAACCGCGCCGGAAGGCGGCGCGGTATTCGGAATGGACCCGGCCCACCGGGTGATGCGGGAACCCGGTAAGCACGTGGACCTCGTGGCCCGCGCGGGCCCAGGCGCGGGCCAGGCCGGCCACGCGGCCGGCCGGCGCGCCCATCTCCGGCGGGAAGTAGTGCGACACATAGAGGATTCTCACCCCGCAGCCTCCAGCGCTTCCGCCGGACCTTGCGCCGCGGCCGGTTCCGCTTCCAGCACCTGCGCGCGCCACTGTTCCAGCACCAGCAACGCCCAGAGGTGCAGCGAGAAGTCGCGGCGGCCGGCGCGGAACTCGTCCACCAGGCGCGCCACCGCCTGGGGCGCAAACCAGCCCGCGCGGCGCACGGCCTGGGGCGAAAGGTAGCGCTCGATGAGCGGGGCCAATTCGCCGCGCAGCCAGATGCCCAGCGGCGGGTTGAGGCCCAGCTTGGGCCGCTCGAGCACTTCCCGCGGCAGGTCGTCGTGCAGGGCGCGCCGCAGGACCTGCTTCGCGCGCCCGCCGCGGAGTTTGTGCGCCGCCGGCGTGGCCATGGCCAGCTCCACCAGGCGATGGTCGGTGAAGGGCAAGCGCAACTCCAGAGCGTGGGCCATGCTCATGCGGTCGCCGTATTCCAGCAGGTTATGCGGCAGGAAAGAGTGCAGGTCCACGTAGCTGGCCTGGTCCAGCGGATGCGCGCCGCGCACGCGCGCGAACCAGCCCTTGAGGAAGCCTTCCGCGCGGTAGCCGCCCACGGCGCGCGCCATCTCATCGGAGTACAGCCCCTGGCGCATGGCCGGCGTGAAGTAACTGACCCATTCGATGTAGGCGCGCTGCCAGGTGCGGGCGGCGCTCGAAAAAAACTCCCGCGCACGCCGCCAGCCGTGCGCGCCCGCGGCGTCTTCGGGGATGGCCCGGGCCGCCTGCGCCACAAGCGTCCGCAGCGGGCCAGGCATTCGCTCCAGCCGCCGGTGCCACGCCACGCCGCGGTAACGCGGGTAACCGAGGAACAATTCGTCGCCGCCGTCGCCCGCCAGGGCCACGGTCACGTGGCGGCGCGTCAGCTCCGAGAGCTGGTAGAGCAGCAGCGCGGTGGGGTTGCCGAAGGGCTCGTCGAAGTGATCCACCAGGCGCGGCAGCAGGTCCGCACAGGTGGCGTGGATGCGCAACTCGCGGTGCTCGCTGCCGAAGCGCGCCGCGACCATCCGCGCGTACTCCAGCTCCGAGTAGTTCTCCCCCCCGGCGCCGAATCCCAGGCTGAAAGTGCGGGGCGGCCCGCCGCCCTCCGCGGCCATGCAGGCCACGATGGAGGAGGAATCGAGGCCGCCGCTGAGGAATGCGCCGAGCGGGACGTCGCTCACCAGGCGCAGGCGGACGGCTTCGCGCAGGGTGGCGCGCACTTCGGCGGCGTGCTCATCGAGCGGCGCATCCGCGGGGGCGGGTCGGGCGTCCCAGTAACGCTGCGTGGCCACGCGCCCGTCGCGCCACTCCAACCAATGCGCCGGAGGCAGTTCGCAGATCCCTTCGAAAGCGGTCTGCGGCGCGGGAACGTACAGCAAGGCCAGGTAGTCGTCCACGGCGCGCGCGTTGAGCCGCCGGGCCACGTCCGGGTGCGCCAGCAGGGCCTTGATCTCGCTGGCGAAGAGCAGCCGCCCGCCCGCCAGGGTGTAGTACAACGGCTTGACGCCCAGCCGGTCGCGCACCAGGTGGAGCGCGCGGCTTTCGGCGTCCCACACGGCGAAGGCGAACATCCCGCGGAGCCGGGGCAGCGCTTCCCGGCCCCACTGCGCCCAGGCTTGGAGCAGCACTTCGGTGTCGGAGCGCGTGTGCAGGACGTACCCGAGGGCCTCCAGGTCGCGGCGCACTTCGCGGAAGTTGTAAATCTCCCCGTTGTAGACCAGGGTGCAGCGGCCATCGGGCGTGCACATGGGTTGGCGGCCGCCGGGCCGGTCAATCACCGCCAGGCGCGTATGGCCCAGGGAAACCTCCCCGCGGTGAACAAAGTCCTGCCCGTCTGGGCCGCGATGCGCCAGGCGTTCCGTCATGCGGCGGAGAATCTCCCGATCGATTCCCGGGACCGCGCCTGTGATGCCGCACATGAGAAGTTAAGGGTGGAAGGTTGAACGTTGAACGTTCTGGGCAACGGGAGCTGCGGGCTGATCCACGACGCGCCTGCGAGACACGGCCGTCTCGCGCAAGGTAGCCAGCAGGCGGGCCACGTGGTCTTCCCAGACAAAGAGTTGCGCGCGCGGGCGGGCGCGCGCGGCCAGCCGGGCGCGGGCATGGGAGTCCGCAAGCAGCCGCCGCAGAAGCGTGGCCAGCGCGGCGTCGTCGCCGGGCGCGAAATACTCGGCGGCGGAATCGCAGACTTCCCGGTGAATGGCAATGTCGGACGCCACCACGGGCACCCCGCTGGCCAGCGCCTCGACCAGCGGATGACCGAAGGACTCCAGCAGCGACGGGAAGACGAAAATGTCCGCTTCCGCGTAGAGCCGCCAGGTGGCTTCATAGTCCAGCACCCCGGCCAGGCGCGCGGCATCGCCGAGTTGCCCCAGCAGCGCGCGCTCCGCGGGCGGCATCACGGTGTGCTGCCCGCGCTGGCCGGGATCGAGGGTCAACGTCAGTTCAAAGGGCAGCTCCTCGCCCCGCAGGCGGGCGGCGGCGCGGAGCAGCGTGGCCAGGTCTTTGTGGTCGGCGTAGTGCGAGACCCACAGCAGCCGCAGCTTCGCGCCGGGCGCGCGCGGGGCCGGGGGGGTATGCAGACGCGCCCGTGGCACCCCATAGGGATTGACCACGGCGCGTGTGCCCTTCAGCGGGGTGGTGCGCCGGATGTCGTCCAGCAGCGCCTGCGACGGGGTGACCACGCAGTCTGCGGCGCGCATCGAGCGCCAGGCCAGCCAGCGCCGCGCGGCCGTCTCCGCGCGCAGCGCCAAGCCCTTCCCGGGCAGCACGCCGCGGTCGTACACCGGCGAGAAATACAGCGGGTTGCGTACCAGCAGCGCCTGCGGGCAGGGGCACAGGTGCATGGCGAAGTTCGCGGAGGAGAAGAGCACGTCGGGGCGTTCCCGGGCCAGGATGCGCCGCAGCGTCACCTGGTCCCACCACCACCGTCGGCCGTAGGCGCCCGAGGCGGCCGGGCCGCTCTCCACGCGCACCTGCGCGCTGGATTCCATCCCCGTGCCCTGCTCCGGAGGAACCACCAGCACGAAGGAATCCTCCGAGGCGGCCAGTTCCGGCAGGCTGCGCGCCAGGTTCCGGATGTACGTGGCGGCGCCGCCCAGCTTGGCGGAGACGGCGTTGATCAGTACCTTCATGCTTCCAGGTTCCGCTCGATCCACTTCCGCAGCACGTAGAAGAGCCACGGGCGCGACCAGTGCGCGCGCCCGGCTTCAAACTCCCGCCACACCTGGCGCACCGCGCCCCAGTCCAGGTATTCGCCCATCGCCCCGGGGGAGGCCAGCGTGGCGTCGATCTCCGCGCGCAACTCGCCGCGGGCCCACTGCCGCCAGGGGAACTCGAAGCCCCGCTTGGGCCGCTCGCGGATGGCCGCGGGCAACGGCTGGGCCAGCGCGGCTACCAGCAGCGGCTTGCTCTGGCGTCCGTTCAGCTTCCAGGCGCCGGGGATGCGCAGCAGCAGCGCGGTGAGCCCATGGTCCAGCAGGGGCACGCGTACCTCCAGCGAGTGGGCCATGCTCATGCAGTCGGTGTCGCGCAACAGCGTGTTGCGCAGGTACAGCGCCAGCTCGATACAGGTGACGCGGTTCACGGGGTCCTGCCCGGCCAGTTGCGCGCCCAGAGCGTCCATCTCCCCCCGGAACACATCGAACTCAATGCGCCCCAGCCATTCCGGCAGCAGCAGCCGCGCCACCTGCCGCGGCGGAAACACGGTGCGGATGAACTGCGCGGGATGCGCAAAGCCTCCGGCTCCCCCAAGCCAGGCCGATACTTTGCCGGCCCGTTCGCCGGGCAGCGCGGCCAGCGCGGCGGCAGCCAGTCGCCGGCTCCAGCCGGGGAGCAGGCGGTCGGCCTGCTCGATGCGCGGGGCCAGCCGGAAGTTGCGGTAACCGCCAAAAAGCTCGTCGCCGCCGAGCCCGCTGAGCGCTACGGTGACGCCGGCTTCCCGCGTGGCCCGCGAAACGAACCAGGTGTTGATGCCATCCACGGAAGGCTGGTCCATGGCCGCCAGGGCCTGCGGCAGCGACGACAGCAGGTCGCCCTGCGACAGCAGGAGCTCACGGTGCTCGCTGCCGAGGTGCCGGGCGGCCGCCCGCGCCTGTTCCCCTTCGGCGTAGCGCTGCTCGGCGAAGGTCACGGTGAAAGTCCGTACCGGGTTCTGGCGCGAACCGGCGAGAGCGGCCACCGTGGCCGAGTCCAGGCCGCCGCTCAGGAAAACGCCCACGGGCACGTCGCTCACCATCCGCGAGCTCACGGCCGTCACCAGCGCCTGGCGCAATTCCGGGATCATCTTCTCCACGCGCGGGGCGGCCCCGTTGACTCCGGGGCGGCCGTCCAGTAGCAACGCGTACCGGGCGGGCCGCGCGCCCGCTCCGGGCAGCGTGATCACGTGCCCCGCCGGCAGCAACCGCGCGCCGCTCACCAGCGTGGCCGGTTCCTGCACCGCGCCGAAACGCAGGAAGGAGTCCAGCCCGGTGACGTCCAGCTCGCGCGGCGCCAGGCCGGACGCGAGCAGCGCCCGCAGCTCGGAAGCAAAGACAAACCGCCCCCGGTCTTCCCGGTAGTACAGCGGCTTGATGCCGTGCGGGTCGCGCGCCAGCAACATTTGCTGGCGGCGCTCGTCCCATGCGGCGAAGGCGAACATGCCTTCCAGGCGCGGCAGCGCATCCGCGCCCCACTCGCGCAGGGCCAGCAGCAACACTTCGGTATCGCCCGCAGAGCGGAAGGCGCAGCCGCGCTGCTCGAGTTCCCCGCGCAGCGCGCGGAAGTTGTAGATTTCGCCGTTGTACACCAGCCCGTTGCCCGTTTCCGGGTCGCGCATGGGCTGGTGGCCCGCCCGGCTCAGGTCCAGAACCGCCAGCCGGCGCGCGCCCACCAGCCAGCGGCCGCCCCCGCCGGCCGCAATCTCGGCGCAACCCTCGTCGTCGGGCCCGCGCGGGATCATCGCCCGGAGCATCCGGCCCAGCGCGGCGCCGCTGCCCTCGGCGGGTTGCGGCTCAAAGATTCCGGCGATTCCGCACATGGGGTTATGCGCTAGCGTGCGCTTCTTCCGGCTTGGCTGCGCGTTCGGGAGTGGGCGCGGCATACACCGCCGCGTGCCGCGAAAGGTAGAACGCTTCCGGCAGCAATCGCGCCAGCCAGTCCGTCCATCGTTCCGAGAAATGGCGAAAGAGGAAGCGCTGCATCACGCGAGCGCGCCCGGCGGCGCCCAGGCGCGCGCGCATCTCCGGGTCGCGCAACAGGCAGGTGACGGCCTGGGCCAGCTCGTCGCCTTCCCCCGAGACCAGCAACCCGGTCACGCCGTGCTCGACCACGTCCGTGGTCCCGCCCGCGCGCGCCGCCACCACCGGCTTGCCGCAAGCCATGGCCTCTGCGAACACCAGGCCGAAGCCCTCCTTCCGGCTGGGCAGGACAAAAAGGTCGCAAGCGGCGTAGAGCGCGCGCAGGGCCTCTTCCGTGGTTTCGCCGCGGAACTCCACGCGCCCACCGGCGCCCGTTTGCGCCGCGGCTCTTTCCAGGCGAGCGCGATCGTCGCCGTCGCCGGCAATCACCAGGCGCGCCTGCGGAAACTGCCGCAGCACGGCCGGCAGGGCTGCGATCACCCGATCCACGCCCTTGTACACGTCCGCTGTGGAGAGCCGCGCCACCGTGAGCAGCGTGGCGCCCTCCTGTCCCGTCAACGTCCGGGCCGCGGCGCATGCTTCCCACGATGGGTCCAGCCCGTGGGCGATCACCGTGAGGCGGTCCCGGCGCGCGCCGTTGAGGCTCTGGAGCTGCCTGGCCGTGTAGGCGCTGGGCGCCACCACCGCGTCCGCGCGGCGCAACGCGGCGCGCATCGGGCCCGGCAGCCGGCGCCACACTTCCACGCCGTGGCCCAGCACCGCCACCCGCGTGCGCGGGAACATGGCGCGGACCAGCGGCAACAGCGGCAACAGGTTGACGTGGGTCAGCAGCACGACCTGCGGCCGGGCCGCCGCCACGCGGGCCGCCAATCGTTGCACCAGCGCCCGCCCGTGGCGCGCCATGCCGTGCCATCGCCACGAGACCCCCGGAACCCAATCCGCCGCGGGCTCTTCCGGGGCATCGGCCAGAGAGAACGTTTCGACCTCCGCCCAGCTCCGCGCGGAGAACTCCAGCCAGGCGCGCAGCAGCAGGCGATTCACCTGCTGGATGCCCCCGGAGCGGAAGAACTCGGTCCCTACCAGGAACAGCCGCAAGCGCTGAGCCGTGGCGCTCACGCTCAAGTGGGCTCCACCCGGGCTGTGGAAACAGTTCCCTTCATGGCTGGCTGTGCCGCGGAACGATCCGCTGTCAACGACGAACAGCGCCGGGCGCGCGCCACGGACTCCAGCTCTATGGCGATAACGCCGGCCAACCCAGCCCACGGATTCTTGCGGGCCAGGGCCAAACCGTTGGCCACGAGGCGCGCCCGTAATTCACCGTCGTTCATCAGCCGGAGCATGGCCGCCGCCACCTCCGATGCCTCTTCGGGCCGCTCGACAACCAGGCAGTCATCCCCGCCGGCAATCTCCGCCACCCCGGTGTTGCGGCTCAAAATCACCGGCAGGCCGCAGGCCATCGCTTCCAGAGGCATCATGGCGAAGGTGTCGTACAGGGATGGGGCCAGCAGCGCGTCCGCCGCGGCGTAGTAAGAGAGGACGTCGCGGCGGCGCGGCAGCCAGGTGATGCGCTGCGCGACGCCTTCCTGTTGCGCCAGCCGCTGCCATGACTCCGGCCTCTCCGCGCCCAGGCCCACCACCATGAGGCGGACGCGGGGAACCTGCCGCAGCGCCCGGATTACGCTCTCCAGCCCTTTGATCAGCCAGTTGTTGCCGATGAAAAAGAAGGCGAAATCGTCCGGGCGCAGACCCAGCTCGCCGCGAGCCGCCGGGCGCAGGGTTGCCCGCGCCGCCGGCGTGATTTGCGCGCAATCCACGCCGCTGGGCGCGACGGTCACGCCTGATTCCGGGAGGCCGTAGAAGTCGCGCAGGTCACGCGCCAGCAGCCGCGATGGCGTGATCACCCGCTGCAACGTGGGCAGCGAGTAGAACCACCGCTCGGCGCGCGCGACGCACGCCGCGTACGACCAGCGATGCGCCAGCCTGAGCCAGTCGCCCAGCGACGCCGGCGGCGGTCGGTGCCGCCCGGTGCGGAACAACTCAAGCTGCCGCGCCTGGCAGAAACACGCGCTCACCACGTCCACTTGCCGGCAATTCGGCCCCGGCGAATACACCGCGTCGAACCCGCCGTGGAGATCGGCGGCCCGGCGCACCTGCCGCGTGGCGGATTGGAAGAAGCTCAGGAAGCGCAGCAGGCCCGGCCAGGGAATCACCGGCACGCGGTGGAAGCAAATGCCCGGCGTGCCGTCCGGCTCCCAGCGATGCGCGAAGAGGCAGACGCGGCCCCTGGCTGCCAGACGCGCCACGACTTCCGCCGTAGTGCGCTCGGTGCCGCCGTAACGGTGCAGCTCCGGCGTGACCACGGCGATGCGCAATGGCGCCGCCGCCAACTTCTCTTGCGTATTCACGCTCAAATCCATGCCGCGTCTAAGACGCCAGCCGTTCTGCTTCGCGGGGTTGCGGGAGCGGCACAGGGCCTGCCTGGGCCGACCCGCGCAGCAGCGCGCGCCACAGCGCCAGGTCCGCCAGCAGCAGCAGCGCGACGAACAGCAGCAAAGCGCCCCGCGCAGTTCCCCGTACCGGCACATTGGCCCACCACACGTTGATGGTGTTGGCAGCCTGCGAGTGCAGCGGGCTGGAACCCGCGATGCGCTCCCACTCCCGCGTCCCGGCCATACGCTGGATGTTGCGGCCCACGTTGGCGGCGCAGTCCAGCAACAGGCTGTGCGCCGGGTCCCAGATCATCGGCTCGAGCCACGGCCCGCTCCGCGCGTACACCACGCCGAAACGGAACTGCCAGTTGTTCCACACCCCCGCGCCCTGCACCAGCACGCCGAGCAAAAGCAGGGCCGCCCACACCCGCCGCCCGCCGGCCACGCCCCCGCGCAGCCAGTACGCCGCCGGCAAGAACAACAGCGCCACCAGCGGCAGGAACAGGCGCGGGCCCCAGGCCCAGTCACCGCTCCAGTGCCTCCACAGGCAGTGAAAGAGGAAATAGGGCAGGATGACTCCCGCGAGGCACAGACACTCGGCGCGGCGCCGCGCGAAAAACCGCTTCCAGCCCGGGACTCCGGCGATCAAAACGGGAGAAAACAGGAAGAGACTCTTCCCCGGGCTCGCCAGCACGCCGGCCAGGGCGTCCAGCGGGTTCGAGCTGCTCATGGTGTTGTGCATGGCGTAGCGCGGAGACAACATCGACGGCTGCAGGAAGTTGCCGGTGCGCACGTGGTTGTACCAGCCTTGCCACACCAGCGCGAGCACCAGCGGCGCGCCCACCAGCAAGAGGACTGTAAGAACCGGGCGCGCGCGCCGCTCGCGTCGCCACGCCAGGTAACCCAGGTAGGCGGCCAGCGCGGGCACAAAGAGGGCGGCAGTCATGCGCGTGATGAAGGCGTAGGCCAGCAGCGCGCCTACCACAGCGGCCAGCCACGCGCGCGGCCACAGCGCATGACTCCAGGCCGCCGCCACTGCCAGCACCACCAGCGCCGAGCCCAGCACCAGGTCGGTGCCCAATCGCGAATAGGGGAAGAGCATGCTGCCGAAGGCCAGTCCGGCGCAGGCCGTCAGCGCGGTGCGCACCGGCAAGCCCAGACAGGCGGTGAAAATCCAGAATGCCCCCGTGACCACCGCGGCCACTGCCAGTTGTGAATTGACCGTAGCCAGGAAGCTGGCCAGCCGGTCCTCGTGATCGCTGGGCAGGTATCGCCCCACAACCGCGTTCAGCCCGTTGCCCAGAGCCACCATCGGCGTCAAGGCCAGCGGGTTGCCGAACTCGTGCGCCAGGTACAAACGCCCGTCCGGGCCTCGGTCGAAGATCGGTCCTTTGGCTTGCGGCAGGCCGATTTCGCCGGTGCGCACAAAGTGCTGCGCCAGCTCGTAGTCGCTGAGGCCTTCGCTGGCGTCGTACCCCGCCCCCGCAAGGAAAAAGGCGAGCGCCAGCGCCACAAACAAGCGCCACGCCACGCGAGTGATCGCGGCGAGATCCGGGCGCCCATCGAATGACCGCTCGCCGCTGATGGCTGCCGGTCCACGGGGATCAGGGGAAGCTTCCCGTATCGAAATCACTCATTCCCCCGGCGGCAGATGGCCACGAAGTGGTTGCATTGCCGTAGTTGCGTTCGGCTGAACACCCAATCCAGCCCGGAGGCTTTTTCTCCCCCGGGCACTCCAAAGCTCTCCTGGAGCCTCTCGCGCCGGGCGGCGCTGAAGAACCGCAGGCGCAGATTCCAGACATCCAGGCCACGCAGGAGGGAATAGAGGCGGTTACCACGGCGGCGCTGGCCGTAGATCTTGAACCGCCGAAAACTGGACGAGAGCTGGCGCCGCAATTGTCGCAAGTCCACCATATTGATGTGGAACTCGTAGCGCGCTTCAATGGACCGCATGTGGACTTCCCACGCGGAGCGGTTGGGCGTGGAGAGGAGCAGTTCCCCGCCCGGCCGGAGCAGCCGGGCGCACTCGCGCAAGTAGTCCAGCGGGCGCTCCATGTGCTCAAACATCTCGAACGAGACGATCCGGTCAAACTGCCCGTCCGCAAGGGCCAGGCGATGGCAGTTCATCACCGCAAACGCCAGGTTCGCGTCGCGGTAGCGCCCCCGCGCGTACTCGATGGCCGCCGGAGAATAATCAACCCCCAGAACGAACCTCGCTTTCTGTGCGAGCAGATGTGCGCCATAACCTGCGCCGCATCCGGTTTCCAACACGCGCTCCCCGGGCCGCATCTGCGCCACGGCGAATTCGTAGCGGGCCAGGTGATGCTGGAAGGTGGCGTGATCCGGAGTCTCCGGATACGTGCGCTCGTCGTCCAAGACCAGACTTTGCGGCTTCATGGCAGAAGGTGCGGTGGTCATTTCACGGCCGCTCGGCAATCACGATATTGCCGAGGCAGTCCTGGGGCCGGGGAAAGAGACCGTCCAGCCGCCAGCAAACCCACTGCCACGCCCCGCCGATGGGCCATACGCGCAGCGGCGCCGCGTGCAGCGTGGCCATGAAGGCGAACAGCGCGATGAACCCCCCGATGGGCTGCACTTCGCGCACCTGCAGTCCGGCGCCGACGATCAGATGCTCCAACCCGTAGCGGGTATAGCGGAAAAAGTCGCGCGGCTCTTCGTGCAGGCCGTTGTATTGCGGCGCCGTCAACACCAGGCATCCCCCGGGCTTGAGCACGCGCCGCGCCTCGCGCAGCAGCGCCAGCGGCTCCGGCACGTGCTCCAGCACCTGCGTGCACAGGACGGTGTCGAAAGTGCCGGACGCCAGCGGAAGACGCAGCGCGTCGCCCATCACCTCCGGCCAGGCCTGCTGCGGGCTGCCCGGCCAATCCACGCCCAGCCACGACTCCGTGCAGCCGGCGAATACCTTCTGGTACCGGCGGTCGCCGCATCCCAGGTCCAGCACCCGGCCGCGGATGTGCCGGGCCTTGTGCAACAGGGCGTCGCGAATGGCGTAATCCGAGATGCCTTCGCGGAACAGCCGGCGGGGCGGATAATCCGCCGGACCCGGGAGGCCGGTGGCCCCCGCGGCGCGGGCCGCCTCCGCGAAACTGCCGGTGGCCCCTTGCGCTGCCTGGATCAACCGAACCTCGCTCGCCTTTCCCGCGCCGAACACAACTCGCGCGTCAGGATCTGCGCGGCGTGTTTCGCCCCGAAATTCTCCGCCGCGTGAACCTGCGCGGCTTCGCCCAGCCGCGCGCGAAGTTCAGGGCGCGCTAACAGGTACTCGAGTGACGCCGCCAGTGCCGCCGGGTCGCCCGGTGGAACCAGCCACCCGTTCACCCCGTGCTGGATCATTTCGAGCGGCCCGCCGGCGGCCGCGGCCACCACGGGGCGTCCGGCGGCCATGGCTTCGGCCACCACCAGCCCCCACGGTTCGGCCTCCACCGAAGCGTGCACCACCAGGTCGCAGCCGTTCATCAACGCGTTGACGTCCGTCCGCTGGCCCAGGAAGCGGACTGCCGCGTTCAACCCGGCGGCCAGAGCCAGCCTCTTCAACTGACGGCCGTACCCGGGATCCAGTCCAAACACGCTGCCACCAACCACCAGGAACCGTGGGACCACTCCCCGGCGGGCCAATTGCCCCGCCGCTTGCAGCAGGAGATGCTGCCCCTTCCACGGTTGCAGGCGGCCAAAGATGCCCACGACCAACTCCTCCGGGCCGAGCCCTTCGGCGTGGCGCGCGGCCGCGCCGGCCTCCGCGTCGGGGCGATGCCGGCGCAGGTCCACGCCGCAGCGCAGCAGTGGGATCGTCCCCCGCTCCGGCAGAACCTTGTGCAGAGTCTCTGCCGTGAAGCGCGAATTGGCCAGGAGCAGGTCGCTTTGCAGGAACAGCTCAGCGAGCGCAATGGGATGGCCCTTCATGGGGTCGACCGGGCAATAGCCGTGTACCCACCAGGCGCAGAGGCGTTGGGTAAGGCGGGCCGCCGGCTGCGCGTAGAGCACGGCGTGGCCGCCGTTGCTGAACACCACGTCAATGCCGTGGACGCGAATCAGCTCGCGCAGCCGCGCGATTTTTCGCATTGTCGCGGGCAGCGAGCGAAAGCGTCCGGGCGGCATCCGATGCACGGGCACGCCCAGTCGCTCCACCAGGCTGGGCATGTCGCCCTCGCCGAAGCCCAGGCAGGAAAAGAACGGGCACACGCGACCGCGGTCCAGATGCCCAAGCAGCGTAAGCAGGGCCATCTGCGCGCCGCCCAGCTCCGTGTTGCTCTCCACAAAGAGCACGCGCACCGGCGCCCCGTTCGCGGAGGCCTTCATGCCCGCGCTCCCTCCGGCGTCGCGTTCGACAGTTGCGGCGCCCGCGCCAGGAACCCGGCGAAGAACCAGATGTAGGTATTGGACGGCGAAGCGTCGAACGGCGTGCCCAGCGTGACCGTCAGCAGGCAGGTAAAGATGAAAAGCCCGCACGCGGCCACCAACCAGCGCAGGTCCGGGTCGGCCACCCCCGCGGAGGCCCGCAGGGACTCCCGCATGAGGGCCAGGATGAACACGAGGTAGAGCACCATGCCCGGCAAGCCCGCTTCCCAGCGCATTTTGGCCAGGCCGTTCTCCATCACCCCCACATTCAGCGGAGTGGGGCCCACGTGGCGCGCGGCAACGGAGGCGTACCCCGCCCCCATGCCCGCCCAGTCGGAACCCTGCATGGCCTCCTGGAGAAAGCCGAAGAACAGCGGGGCGTTGCGGCGCGTCACGTAATCCAAATCCAATATGGTTTCGAAGCGGTCCACGAATTCCGGGCCAATGGCGTAAACACTGCCAAACAGCAGCACCGGAACCAACAGCAGGATCGGCACGATGCGCGTCAAGCGCCTTTGCAGCGCGAACAACAGACCCGCGGCCACCACAAACGACACCAGGGACCCGCGGCTGCCCGTGGTGAGCAGGGCCAGGCACAGCAGCACGAAGACCCCCGCCAGCAGCCAACGCCGCCTCCGCATGGACGGCGCGCACCATACGGCTACCACGATCAGCATCTGAAAGCCCAGATACTGCCCGAAGCCCCCGGTGTGCACGAACGTCGAAAGGGTGCGGAAATACACCAGAGTCGAGCTGCCGCGCTCTTCGCCGATGGCGAAAACGATGGCGCGATTGAACCCGGGGGAAAGCGAAACAAGCCACGCCGGGCCCAGCCAGTATTGCAACAGCCCGAACAGCGCCACTGGAATCGACAGCCATACCATGAACCAGAAGAAGTCCAGGACGCGCTGCCGCGACTCGAAATACCAGTAGCCCACCGGCATCAGCAGGAAGAACAGCAGCGTGGTGCGCACCCCCACCAGCCCCACCAGGATGTTCGGCAGCGCGGGGTTGAAGACTTCCATCACATACACCGCAGCGAAGGCCAGGAAGGGGACCATCCACGCAGTCATCGGGAAGGGCGAACCCGCTCCGCGCGCGGCCAGGATCCACGCCAGCCCGCCGAACATGGCCACCGTCCACAGGTCCTTCAGCAGGTTCAGCTCCGGGATGGTGTGGAAATAGTTGAGCAGGAAACCTTCGGCCACCACGTACACCATGAAAGCAAGCACGCTGGTGCGCCACTTGACGAAGACCCACACCGTCTGCGCCACCACCGCGGAGACCAGCAGGGCGCGATAGTCCTCCCGCGCAATCTGCGCCCCCAGCGGGTAAACCACCGCGGCCAGCAGCAGCGCAACGCCGGCAAAGAGCGCGGCCACAGGCGGCCGGCGCAGAGTTTCTTCGAGGTACGCGCTCATTCGGTTGCCGCGACCGTCCCCGGAATAGTGGCGGCGGTTCGTCCCGGGGACTCCGGGGCGCCGCCCGCGATCAGCGCTGGCCAGTCGAACTGCTGTAGATACAGTTGCCGTAACCCCGCGCCCATTCGGCGGCGCTCAGCGGAATTCTCCCCCAGGGTGCTCAGCGCCTCCGCGAATCCATCCGCAGTGCTGCGTTCCACCAGGTGGAGGTTGGCGCCGTGGGCAAACTCCCGCTGGTTCTCGGCATCCCGCACGGCGATCACCGGCAACCCGTGAGCTGCGGCAGCCATGAACGACCCGCTGCGCGTCAGGTGCCCGTCGGCCTGCGGCAGCACAAAAATGTCCGCGGCCTGCAAGCAGGCCGACACCTGCTCCGCGGGCAGCGCGCCGGTCCAGTGCGCGCCGCCCCGCAGCGTTGCTGCCTCCTGCTGCAACCGGCGGACGTACTCGGGACGCGCCGGGGCGGTGTCGCCCACCAACCACAAGCGCAGCGGGTGCGCCCGCTCCGCCAGGCGCACGGCCTCAATCACGGTCTCAAAGCTCTTGCCGGCCTGGTACGTGCCGAACAGGGCTACCACCAAGTCGCCGTCGCCGGCCCCTGCGGCCAGGCGCAGGGCCCGGCGCTCCTCCGCAAAAATGGGCCTCACCGGGATGTTGCTGCCGTTGGGGCGGTACTGGATGCACGCGCGTTTCCACGGCAGCCAGCGGCGCAGGATGCGCACGCGCTCGCGCGTATTGCTGCAAACTTCCGCGGCCGCAGCCGCCAACAGCCAGAAATGCAGCCGCTGGAGCAGCGCCAGCGGCGCCAGCCGGGGGTGCTGCCGCCAGTGGACCACGAATTCGTGCAGCGCCACGTGCAGCGGCACGCCCCGCAGCCGCAGGGCCAGCGCCAGCGCGTTGAGCCACCCCGCGCAGCCCCAGCGGCTCCAGCCGTAGTTCGAGTACTCAAACAGGACGCGGTTGGGCTGTGCCCCCTCCAGCGCGCGAACCAGCGCGCCCAGATCGCGCCAGCCCCGCATGGGCAGTTCCACCACCTGGCCATCCCGCCGCTCCCGGCCCGGCCCAGCTTCGGTGAACACCACCACATCGTCTCCGCGCGCGGCATAGGCCCGGGCCAGTTGCGCCGCGCAGTCGCCCACGCCGCAGCGCTCCGGGGGATAACGGCGCGTGAGCAGCGCGATTCTCATCGCCAAGCAACCTCCGCGTGAACGGCAAAGTGCAGGGCGAAGTACTTGGCCAGGCCTGCAAGCGCGGGACTGCGCTCGATGAACTCGAGCCTCGTGCGCCCCGGCCGCAGATAGTGCACCAGGCCCGCGGTTCGCACCACCCGCAGCCCGTGGCGCTGGTAGCGCCGAAGCAGCAACGGCGAGAAGAGCACGCGGTCCAGCGGCTGCACGCCCGCAGGCCCGTACGGCCGCCCGCGCAACTTGAGGTACAGCCGGTAAAGGCCGTAGGTGTTCAGGTAACTCGGCGTGGTGAGAAAGAACTGCGCGCCCGGCCGCGCCACGCGCAGCAACTCGCGGAGTGCGCTATCCAGGTCCAGCGTGTGTTCCAGCGTTTCGCAAGAGATCACTACGTCGAAGCTCTTCGCCGGGAACGGCAGCGCGTGGACATCGCCCAGCAGGAAACGGCCCGGCCCGTTGCGCCGGGCCGCGGCCAGCGCCTCGGCGGAGATGTCGCATCCGGTCGCACGGGCCCCCTGCGCTGTCAGCCAGTGCACCCCTGCGCCGCTGCCGCAGGCCGCTTCCAACACGGCGCGGCCGCGCACGTCGCCCACCGTGCGGCGCACCCACTCATACCAGGGGCTGTCCAGCGCGCCCTGGTCCGCGCTCTGGGCCTGCGCGTGCCAGCGGTCATAACCGCGCCTCACTTCCTGGAGCGTTTGCGCGGTCATAGCGCAGAACCCCGCGCCGCCCCGGCAGGCGCCGCGCCCGCGGGAGTGGCGTGGCGGCGGGGGGCCACGCTGCCGCCGACAATTTCCGCCAAAGCGCGCCCTGCTGCTTCCCAGGTGAAACGGCCCGCGCGCAGCCGCGCCGCGGCGCCCAGCGAGAAGCGCAGCGGCTCATCGGCGCAGAGTTGCGCCAGCGCGCGTTGCAACGCTGGGGCGTCGTGCGGGGGCACTCGCAGGCCGTCCACCTGCGGGCGCACCACGTCGCTCATGCCTCCCACGGCCGTCACCACCACCGCCAGCCCGGCGGCCATCCCTTCCAGCAGCGAAAGCGGCATCCCCTCGGACCACGAGGGCAGAACTAGAATGTTGTGGTCAGCAATGTGCGCAGGCAGTTCCTCCGGGTGGATGCGGCTGCGCACCGCAATGCGCGCGCGCACGCCCTCGGGAAACTCCGCCAGCACGGCCCGCTCGTCACACCCCACGCCAAGCAGCGAACAGGCCGCATCGGCGAACTCCCCCAGCACGCCGGCGAGCGCCGGACGCAATTCCTGAATGCCCTTCACAGGGAGCCACGATCCCAGAAAGAGAATGCGCGGCGGACCGTCCAATCGCGCGGGAGGAAACGCCTGCGGGTCCACGCCGTTGGCCATGCGGTAGATGCGCTGCCGCGGATAGCGCTGCCGCAAGTAGCGCTCGTCTTCCGCGGAAAGGCAGACCACCGCGTCGGCCAGCCGCAGCGCGGCGTTGCTGAGCCACAGCCGCGTGAGCGGCCAGGAAATGCGGGACTTCAACGGCACCCGGTGCGCGCCGCGCGCCGCCAGGCTGAGGTACCGCTCCCAGATTCTCTGCTCGGGGTTGTGACTCACTACGATGCACGCGGCGCGAACCAGTCCCACCCGGCGCGCGATGCAGGCCATGCCGGCGCACCCCTCGTGCATCACCGCAGCGTCGGGCGCTTCGCGCCACAACCGCCGCAGCGCCCCCCAGGGGAAGCTGGCGCGGCGCAGCACCGCCGGGCCGCGCGGCGCCACGCTCTCGCTGGTGAACTCGCTCACGGCGAAGCCCAGGCGCCGCAGCTCACGGGCCAGGTGCCACTGGTGCCGTCCCAGCCCCGTGTCTTGGGTGCGCGGCGCATCGGCCGCCATCAGCACGCGGGCGCCTCTTGGGTCCTGCGCTGTCACCGCTCGCCGCCGGTCTTGCGAAAAGCCACGGCCACGTTGATGGCCAGGTAAGGACCCAGGTGCGTGTCCAGCCAGTCCCAACTGCTTTCCCAGGCGCGGGCCAACGGCCCGGGGATGTAAGCCTGCTGCCCCGCGCCGTTCGCCCGGCGGCCGTTTATGGCGCGCAGCTTGTTGCGGGCCATGCGGTGCGGATGGATCACCAGCCGGTCCAGCAGCCGTCCGTGCTCATGGCCGCAGGCGCCGCACGGCTTCAGGGGGAAGCGCTGCGCCCAGGAGCGCAGCTCCCGCGCCGAGTATTCCGTCTCCCAGCCCCACGGCCAGCGGCCCGCGCGCATGGCCCGGCGCTTGCGCACCGTGTACCAGTTGAACTTCTGCGGCACGTCCACCACCAGCACGCCCCCCGGCCGCAGCACCCGAACCTGCTCGGCCATGGCCGGCGCGGGGTCGGCAAAATGCTCGAGCACGCCCTGGCTGAACACAAGATCGAACGATTCGGCCGGCAGCGGCAGCGCCGTCAGGTCTGCGGTGAGCGCGGTAATCGCAACCCGCAATTCGCGCGCGTTGCGGCGCGCAAGAACCGTAGCGTACACGGAAAGGTCTGCGGCCATGCCCCGTGCCAGCGGACGGATCCGCGCCAGCAGGCAGGAGTCCAGGGCCGTGCCGCAGCCCACCTCCAGAAAACAGGAGGGCCGCGTAAGGGGCAGGTGCCGCGCCAGCAGCTTCAGCAGCGGCCGGCGTGATTCGCTGTGGATGGCCAGTTGCAGGTCCAGCGGCGTGCCGTGCCCCGACCACAGGCGCTCGTAAAATGCGCGGTCGTTCAACTCCTCAGCGCGAGGGACTTGCGTTTCGACGAGGGTGGTCATGGGCCGATGGGCCGGGCCTGCCACGGCGCTTGCTCGGGCGTGCCGTTGCCGCCCAGCGCGGAAAGGACGCTGCGGCCCGGGGCCATGGCCCGCGTCAAACGGCGCGACGCGCGTTGCAATGCGTGGTAACCGCGGTAGCCGGTGACGAGCGCCAGCGCCGCTGCCAGTTTGCGAAACGCGCGGTAGCGCGCCGGCCAGATGGGGGCATAGAGCCGTTGTTGCGCCCACAAGTGCTGGAAAAACTCCCAACGCCCCGCGCCCCGCGACTGGTGGCGCACCATCTGGGCCACCAGCTCGTGCCGCCGGATGTAGGCGGCGACTTCGGGTCTCGCGTCGAGGCCGCCGGCAGCCAGCCAGCCCCGCACCGACGCGGCCACGGCGGCCGAACAAGCCGCGCGGCGCTCCACGCGCGCGCCATCGCTCCCTTCAAACGCGCAACAGTTGTCGCCGTGAATGCGGTAGCGCGTGAGGTGCTCGGGCAGGGCCACTACCGGCGCGACGAAGATGACCAGATACGCCAGGTACCCATCCGCAAGAATGACCAACTCCTCCGGGATGGGCCGCAACCGCCCCACGGCTGCCCTGCGGAAGGCCATGCCGGAGGTTGAGACGTCGCCGAATCGCAGCAGCGCTTCGGCGCTCTCCGGCACGCGGCCGGAAACCGCCGGGAACGCGGCGTCTCTCCACGCGACGTTGCGCACTTCATCGTGATACTCGAAAGGGTGATAGACCATGCCGGCTTCCGGGTTTTGCTCGAAGGCTTTGGTCACCCGGAGCAACTTGCCGGGCAACCACTCGTCGTCGCCGTCGAGCAGCGCGATGATTTCGCCGCGCGCCTCCGCGAACCCCAGGTTCAGCGCCGAGGCCTGTCCGCCGTTTGCTTTGCGCAGGTAGCGCACCCGCCGGCCGAAGCCCGCCACTCGCGCGGGGGTATCGTCGGTGGAGCCGTCGTCCACCACCAGAATCTCCAGCTCCTCCGGGTGGAGGCCCTGGGCCAGCACGCTCTCGATGGCCGGTTCGATAAAGCGGCCCTGGTTGCACGTGTCGATCAGCCCGGTGATGCGCGGCGCGTTCAAATCTTCCTACTTGATGGCTTCGAGGTAGAGGCTCTCCGAGGCGCGCTGCGGCTGGTCGAGCACCAGCTCCGGTTGCGCGCCCGCGCCGCATGGGCGCCGCTCGACCGACGAAAATCCCGCCTGGCGCAGGCGCAGGCTGAGCGTTTCGCAGTCGTAAGCGTACTTATGCTCGAATCCCTGGCGGAATATGTGGTTGATCAGCTCGGCGCGGGTCTGGTAGCGCACCCTCGTGTAGGGGTCCTCGAGAGCGGGCTCCAGCGGCCGGATGCGGGCCAGTTCTTCCCAGCCTCCGCGCGCGTAGGCGGCCAGGTAGCGCTCCATGTCCGGAACGATAACCCGCAGCACCCCGCCCGGCCGGAGTACCCGGAAACACTCGCCAAGGAACACGGGTAGTTCCTCGCCATAGTCGAGGTGCTCCACGAAGTGCTCGCAGAAGATGCCGCGGGCCGATTCGCCCGGGAACGGCAGCGAACGCCGGCAGTCGTACACGCAATTCACCCCGGGCCTGCGGCGGACGTCCACGTTGACCCAGCCCGCCCGGCCCGTGCCGCCCGGCGCGACATTGACCAGCAAGTTGCGCGCCCCTCGGAAGCGGCGCCGCTCCGCCACGTGGCCCAGGCGCACCCAGGCCAGTCCCAGTTCGAAGCGCAGTGGAGCATAAGCGTGCAACGGGAGCACCACCTCCACCAGCCGCCGGAGCCACGGCAGCCGGGAAGCAGCGCGCTCGGCGGCGCGGTCGCGGCCCGTGGCGCCGCCAAGGGTGTTCTCAGTGACGTGCATCGCCGTCCGCTCCGTGCGCCGAGCTCAACAGGCTGTGCTGATAGGCGCGGATCATCAGGTTCTGGTAAGCGCCGGGCGCCGCTCCGCCGTCCCAGCCCGCGCGGATCTGGTAGCCGAAGCCGTTGGCTTCGAGCTGCGCCAGCAGCGGCGCCACGCGGTCTTCGTCCGGGCGAATATGGTGATGGCATTCCACCGCCATCTCCCGCACCTGACGGAGTTTCCCGCGGCCGGCCAGGTCTTCCAGCACGGCCAGTTCCCCGCCTTCAATATCCAGCTTGAGGAAGTCCACCGGGCCCCCGATGCAGTCGGAGAGGCGCACTCCCTCGACTTCCACGGCGCGGGACGCGCGCCGCCCGGCCCACATCTCCACCAGGGGCGCCCGGGCGCTGGCGTAGGGCGCGCCCCTGCGCCCGGGGTCAGTGTAGAGACGGAGCGGCCCCGCCTGCGCGGCCAGCGCCACCCGGCGCAACTCGACGCCGGTGAGCTGGTTGGCCCGCACGTTGCGCTCCAGGGCGGCGAAGGTCTCCGGGTCCGGTTCGAAGCCCAGCACCCGCGCCTGTGGATACAGCCGCTTGAAGTACAGCACGGCCATGCCGATGTTGCTGCCGGCGTCCACGATCACCGGGTCGGGGCGCGGGAAACGAAAGGCGTACTCCTGCTGGACAAAAACCTCGTGGAAGAGCAGGGTGAGCGACGCGTAGTCGAAAAACTCGACGGTCATGCCCGCAATGCGCTCCCGCCGCCACCCGGTGGTCCCATTGGCCAGCGCGGCCTTCCATTGCAGACGCCACAACGTATGCAGCAGGTCTTCCCTGCGCACGGGCCCGTTGCCCTGAAGGATGCGCCGGGAGTCTTGCAGTAATCGGAGCAGTTGCACCAAGTCTCGTTTCAGGAGTGCCGCGCCACGCTGAATTCGCAGGGCACGTTCACCAGCCCGTTCCACTCTTCCAGCGGGTGCTGGTGGTTCGGCAGCGAGACCACCATCGCCGGCGCCGCATACCATAGGTCCAGGCACGACTGCGCGTCCCACAGGCCGATCATCCACGAGTACACGCCCGGGCGCAGGGGCAGCATCGGGAAGCGAAAACGCAATTCATGACGGCCGCGCTCGAAGGCCAGTTCGCGCGCCTCCCAGGCCCAGGCCAGCTCGCCATCCGCCGCGCGCAACGCGATGCCCAGGTTCACCTGTTGCGCCGCCGCGAATACTTGCACGCTGAACTGCAATTCCTGCGCCTCCAGGGTGTTCACTTCGCAGGAGGGCGCGCTCCCGTCTCCCCGCACTTTCCAGCCCAGGAAGCGGGCCCGCTCGTTGGCGCGCGCCGGCTGCCCGGCAGAGTCTTCCAGCATGGCCGATTCGTACGCGGAGACCACGGCTGCGGTCGGGCCGCTCATCCGCACGCGCCCGCCGTCCAGCCACACCACGCGCTCGCACAGCCGGCGCACCTGGTTCAACTGGTGGCTCACCACCACGCCGGTGCGCCCCGCGGCGGCCTCGTCCTTCATCTTGCCCAGGCATTTCTTCTGGAACTGCGCGTCGCCCACGGCCAGCACTTCGTCCACCAGCAGGACCTCCGGCTCGAGATGCGCGGCCACCGAAAAGGCCAAGCGCAACTGCATGCCCGAGCTGTAATGCTTGAGCGGGGTATCCAGGAACCGCTCGACTCCGGAGAACTCCACCATCTCGTCGAACCGGGCGGCGATCTCCCTGCGGCGCATGCCCAGGATGGCGCCGTTCAGGAAGATGTTCTCGCGCCCGGTGAGCTCGGGATGGAACCCCGTGCCCACTTCGAGCAGGCTGCCGATGCGCCCGCGCACTTCGGCGTGGCCCGCCGTGGGCCGGGTGACCCGTGCCAGGATTTTTAGCAGCGTGGTCTTGCCCGCGCCGTTGCGCCCGATGATGCCCACGGTTTCGCCTTCACCAATCTCCAGCGAAACGTCCTGCAGCGACCAGAAGTACTCCTCCGTCCGGGCGTGTCTGTTGCCCTTTGCCCCGTACTTCCCCTTCGCCCCGTTCATCCAGCGCAGCGGGGCGGAGAGCGTCCGGGCCAGCACGTCTCGCAACGCCAGGTAGCGCTCGCGCTCGCCGATCCGGTAGCGCTTGCCCAGCCCTTCCATGCGAATCGCGGTCTGGTTCATGTAGGAATGCTTCGGACGCGCGGGTCGCGGCCCCCCCCCTTCCTTACACCACGTCCGCCACCGTTGACTCCATCCGTTGAAAGTACGCCAGCCCGCCCAGCAGCATCAGAAGCACGGCCATCCCGGAAACCGCCAGGAGCGCGCCCGGCGGCTGGCCCTGCCCCGTCAGCGACCAGCGAAAGCCCTCAATCACCCCGGCCATGGGGTTCAGGCCGTAAAGCCAGCGCCACTGCTCCGGAACCAGCGTGCTGGGGTAGGCCACCGGCGAGGCCAACATCCACAGTTGAATCAGGAATGGAATGGCATACCGCACGTCCCGGTACACCGCGTTCAGCGCGGCCAGCCACAGGCCCGCGCCCAGCGCCGTCAGCACCGCCAGCAGCAGGAACACCGGCAGCAGCAGCGCCCCCGGCCCCGGCGCAATGCCGTAGAAAGCCATCAGCCCCGCCAGCAGCACCAGGCCGATGCCGAAGTCCACCAGCCCGGAAACGGCCGGGGCTGCCGGCAGCAACACCCGCGGGAAATAGACCTTGGTGATGATGCGCTGGTTCTCCACCACGGCGCTGGTGGCGCCGGCCAGCGCGTTGGCGAAGTACGTCCACGGCAGGATAGCGGCCAAGAAAAAGACGGGATAGGGCATGCCGTCGGAGGGGATGCGCGCCAGCCGTCCGAAGAACAGCGTGAACACCGCCATGGTCAGCACTGGCTGGAGCACGGCCCATCCCGCGCCGATCGCGGTCTGCTTGTAGCGCACCTTGATGTCGCGCCACACGAAGAAGTACAGCAGCTCGCGATGCGCCCACGCCTCCGCCAGGTTCAGGTCCAGCCACGTGCCGGGCGGCGTGATGCGCGTCACGGCCGGCCCCGCCGCAGCAGCGCGCTCCGCAACCAGCGGAATGGCGGTCTCAGCCAAGCGGATACACCTCGTATCCGGCCAGCTCGATGCACACGGCCTGGCGGATGGGCTCCACCGCGATCACCAGCCGCTCCCCGTTCTTCACCCGCACCAGCACCCCTTCCACCCCCGCCAGCGTGCCGCTGATGACGCGCACGCGCTGGCCCGCGCGCAGGTAACGGTGGCGCTGCACCAGCCTCCCCGCGCCCAGGATCCGCTGCAGCGTCTCGATTTGCTCGGCGGGCACGGGCGTGTCTTCCCCGCCGAAGCCCACGATGCGCACTACCCCCGGCGTGCGTAGCAGCCGCTGGCGCAGGTCGGGCGACCCGCCATACCGCACGAAGGCGTAACCGCCAAAGAGCGGCAATTCCACTTCCTGGTAGCGGTCGCGCCAGCGGTGCACTTCGCGGCGCTGCGGGAGAAAAACTTCGAACTCCTTCTCGGTCAGTTGCCGGGCCACCTGCTTTTCGTGGCGCCAGCGCGTGTGCAGCGCGAACCAGCACGGCGCGGGCTGCGCCCGCGCCGGCCAGTCTTCACCGGTGATCGCCGCGATGGCTGCTGCGCTGGATCCCAATCCGGACAAAGCTCCGCCCTCTCACTTACATCCGAAAAATCTGCAAGTGACAAATACCAATAACCTTATCAACCAAAGCCGGGTTCGGCGCCCCGCCCGCCCCTGGCCGCTACCACGGCCCGCTCAATCCTCATCCCATCCCCGGCGCGCCAGCACCATCCCCAACACGCAGAAATTCGCGGCGTTGGCTGGAATGTGGAAGTTAAAGTCCACCCCGCCGTGCACCAGGAAACCCACGCACGCGCAGGCCGCGCCGCCCAGTAGCGCGCCGGTGGCCGTGCCGCGCGTGCGCTGCAAGTTGCGCCAGGCCTCGCGTCCGCCCGCCACCAGGGCCCAGCCGGCCAGCGCCAGGCCCGCCGCTCCCGCCTCCGCCGCGAATTGCAGGTAGTCGTTGTGCGCGTAGGTCCAGGTCTTGTCCGTCGAGAAGGAGCGCACCGACGGGAAATGGTTCCCGAAGGTGTCCAGCCCCGAGCCCAGCAGCCCGTGGCGCCGGAAAATCTCCACGGCGCCGCGCCACGCCTCGATGCGGTACACCGTGGACTCCTGGTTGGCCCGGGGCCACTGGGCGCTGGGCCGGTAACGCTCCAGAATTTCGCCGCGCCCCAGCGCGGCCACTGCGGTCACTAGCAACACGATGGCAACGGACAGCCCCAGCAGGGCGCGGCGTCCCCGCAGCGCGGCGGCCGCCAGCGTGAGGATCAAGACCTGAATCCCCACCGCCACCATCCCGCCCCGGGAGCCCGAGAGCGCCACCGCGGTGGCCATCACCAGCGCCGCCACACACCACAGCCAGCGGCGCAAGAAGGTGTTCTCCGGCAGCAGCGCCAGCCCCAGCGCCAGCGGCATCCACAACTCCATCAATCCGGCGAAGTGATTGCGGTTCACGTACGGGCCAAATACCCAGCCGCCCTGCGCGGGCTCCACCAGCCAGTAGATTTTTCCATTGCCGGTGAGGTACTGCGCGATGCCGAATACGGCGATGGCCAGCCCGGCCAAGGCCAGCGCTGTTGCCAGTTGGCGCAGCCGACGGGGCGTGACGATCGTCTCCGCCGCAGCCACGGCCAGCGCCAGCGTGCACGCCCAGCGCAGCCACTCGAGCTGCGTGGCCAGAGGGTTGGCCGAGAGCCCGGCGGCCCAGTGCGCCGAGGTCAGCGCCAGCAGCGCCGCCGCCGGCAGCAGCACCGGCGCGGTGGTGAACTCCAGTCTCCCTTCGTACAGCCGCGCGGCCAGCCATATCAAGAAAATGGCCCATCCGGCGGCCGCCAGCCCGGCGCGCCCCGCCGTGGTGGTGGCGCCAAAGGCGAGCGGGGCGGCGATCAACGCGGCGCAGCAACCGGCGCGCACCCAGCCATCCGCAGCCGTTCCGTTGGCCACGCCCGCCACCGGCGCGTCGAACACCGCTTCGCGAATTGGCCGGGCCATGACGCTCATGGATTGGCGGCCCCCCGCGCGGGCCCCAGCTTCTGCCACTTCAAGTCCGCCACGCACACCAGGCCGGAGGCTGGCTCCTCGCCCGGCGCGGTCCCTGGGCGCACCAGCGCGAGCTGGGCCAGGCGGGACGCCGCGCCCGTTTCCACCCTCACCAGAATCTCCCGCCAGTTGCTGGTGCCGGTGACCGAGTCGCTGCGCGACGGCGGGCGCCCCGGAGCGGCGTCGGCGACTTCCAGGAACGCCCCGGCGCGCGAATAGAGCTTCTCGCTGCGCAGCGCCCCGCGGAGCGAGTAGTGCGCGTTGGGCTCCACGGGGATCCAGTGGCGCACGTGCGCGTAGCCGGCCCGGGCGCTTTCAGAAAACTGCACGCACAGCGATTCCATGCCCGCCTGCGGCCCGCGCGCCTCGATCCACACCGACGCGTCCGGGTGCGGTTCCACGCGCCAGTCGAACCCGAAATTCAACATGGCGCGCTGGAAGCCGCCGTTGTACAGCCCGCCGGAATCCGCGCTCTCCACAGGCAGCCAGCGGCGCTGTCCAGCTTCATGCCACACGCGCAACGCCAGGTCCCCCTGCCCGCGCGCCAGCAGCCAGTCCACAAACGCGCGTAACTGCCCTTCATTCGGCGCGCGATCGAGGCGCCGCAGCCGTTCCCAGGTTGCCGGGGCGGCGTTCACGTGGCCTTCGCGCCGCGCGAACTCCATGGCCGCCTCGAGCCCATCCACGCGATCCGGCGCCACCCGCGCGATCAGCTCCCCCGGGGCCACCACCCGCGCGAAGAAGGCCAGGGCCCGCCCCGTGTAGTCCGGCGACTGGCGCAGCAGCTCCGCCACCACCTCGAGCGCCCGCTCGTTCTCCCCGCGCCGCAGCAGGAAATTCGACTCGTGCCACAGCACCATCGGCGTGCGCGGCTCGGCCTGGCGCGCGCGGCCAAGGGCCTCCGCGGCCCCGGACAGGTCCCCGCCCATCTCACGGGCCAGCGCCAGGTCCACCCAATAAATCCCGCCCCGCGGATCCAAGCGCGCGGCCTCTTCCAAGCGCTTCCCCGCCTGGCCCGTATCCCCCAGCGGCAAGAGCAGCAGCAGTCGCCCCAGCCGGTTGTGCAGTTCAGCGTTGCCGGGCTGAAGCGCCAGGGCCTGCTCCAGCTCCGCCTGGGTGCCCCCGCGCTGGAGCGCGTCCACCCGGTAGTGCTTCCACAGGGGCGCCATCAGGCCGGCCGTGGCCAGCAAAGCCAGGGCCAGCGCCGCCGCCTGGCGGGGCATCGTGTCCAGCCTCACGACCATGAGAACGTGCCCCGGCCGCCGCGCAGGCCCGGGCCGCGCGGCCCTGGCTTACGCGCCGCGCCCGCCGCGCGCCTCTTTCTTCTCTGGCTCGTAACCGTAGCCGTAGCCTTCCACCATGTGGCGGTAGTAGTCGCCGTAGTAGTACGAGTAGTAGTAGCGATAATCCGCGGAACGAATGTCCACGTTATTGAGCACCACGCCGATCATGCGCGCCCCCGCGCTGGCCAGCAGCTTGCGCGTGTGGCGCAGCGATTCGCGCGTGGTCACGCCCCCGTGAGCCACCAGGATCACGCCGTCGGCGTGCGCTGCCAGGATCATGGCGTCGGCCACGGTGATGGCCGGCGGCGAATCCATCACGATGAAGTCGAAGCGCCGCCGCAGTTCCTCGAAGAGCCCGGTAATGGGCTCGCTCGAGAGCAGCTCGGCGGGGTTGGGAGGCATGGGGCCGGCGGTGATCACGCTGAGGTTGGGCACCTTGGGGGCGCTCTTGATAATGTTGTCGAGCGGCGCGGCCCCGGCCAGATAAGAGCTGAGGCCCAGTTGGTTAGGCATCTGGAGAGCGCGGTGGACGCGCGGCCGGCGCAGGTCGCTGTCCATCAGCACCACGTGGTCGCCGCGCTGGGCCAGGGTGATGGCCAGGTTCAGCGCCGTGGTGGTCTTGCCCTCGCGCGGCTGGCCGCTGGTGATCAGGATGGCCTGCGGCGGGTGCTTCGAGGTGGACAGCAGGATGGAGGTGCGCAGCGCGCGGTACGCTTCGCTCACCACCGAATGCGGCAGCACCACGGTTGCCAGATCCGATGTGGAGGACTTGGCTAGCGCCGCGGACGCGGCCGCCCCGGACGGCAGCGCCCGCTGGCCCTTGCGCCCGTTGACGCTGTGCACCGAAGGGATGATCCCCAGCGCGGGCAGCCCCACCAGTTGTTCCACTTCCTCCGGGGTTTTTACCGAGTTGTCCAGGTAGTCGTTGAAGATGGCCAGCACGCAGCCCAGCACCAGGCCCACCACCAAGCTCAGCAGGATGTTCAGGGCCTTGCGCGGGCGCACCGCGGCCAGCGGCGGCCGGGCGCGGTCCACCACGTGGACGTTGTTCGAGCGCAGGCCCGCTGAGACGCCCGCTTCCTTCAGCCGTTGCAGCAGGTTCTCGTAGAGCTGCTGGTTGGTCTCGTACTCGCGCTTCAGCAGGTTGTACTCCACCAGCCGCGCGTTCATGATGTTGGCTTCCGCCTTCTGCGCGTCCACCGCGGCGCGCAGCAGCTTTTCCCGCTGCAGCGCTCCCTGATACTCGCTCTCGATGCGCGCGGCCACCTGCTGCTTCTCCGTCTCGAGCTGGCCGCGTACCTCCTCGATCTGCCGCTCGAGCTGCTGCACCCGGGGGTAGCGCGGCCCGAAGGTGGCGCGCGTCTCCGCGTACTGGTCCTTCAACTGGTTGAGCCGCTCCTTCAGGTTGGAGACCAGCTCGTTGGAGGCCACCGCCGGCAGGTCGTCCAGCCGCCGCGACTGCACCAGGCGCAACTGTGACTCCCGGGCCATGCGCTCGCTCTCCGCCGCGGTCAGCTCGGTGCTCAATTGCCCCAGCTTTTGCAGCGTGACGTTCTGCCCCTCGTTCAAGGAAAAAATCTGCTTCTCGCGCTCGTAGCTCACCAGCGCTTCGTGCGACCGCTCCATCTTCTGCTTCAGCTCCCGGAGTTGCCCGGCCATCCACTCCGAAGCCTGCACCGTGGACTCATACTTCTTGCGGAAGTTGTTCTCGATGTACGCGTCGGAAAGCGCGTTGACGATATCCGATGCCGCCTTGGGGTCCGCGGCCGAGTACTTCACTTCCACCAGGCGGCTGGAGCGCAGCAGTTGCACGTTCAGCCCGCTGCGGAAGCGGGCGATCAGTTGCACCTCTTCCCTCGGGGTGAACGGGGCCGGGCTGGAGCCCGCCGGGCGCACGGCGAACTCCGGCCGCTCGTGCAGGCGCAGGGCGCGGATGGTGTGCATGGCCAGCTCGTCGCTCTGGATGACCCGCACCTGTGTTTGCAGGAACTCCTCATCGGTGGGGATCATGGTAAAGAGGTCGCGCAGGCTGGTGAGGTCAGGCATCTCCCCGTTGATTTCCAGCCGCCCCGCGGCCTCGTACACCGGCGCCATGCGGTAGGAAGCGACGGTCACCACCGCCACCATCACCACCACCACCGCGGCGATCATCCAGCGGTGCTTGTGGAGGATGCGCAGGTAATCCCGCAGCGGCAGCGCGCTGCCCATGGGATCGCCGGCTACGGCGCCCCCGGGCGGCAGCGCGCGCCACGAAGATGGCTCCGCCACCAGCGTCACCGGACCGCCGCTGCGTTCAATGGCCCCGTCCTTCTCCATCTGCCCCCTGGCCCTTGTTCGATGCCGCTAGATCACTCCCAAAATGGTCACGCTGGTGGCGATTTGCAGCGCCGCCTCCAGCCCGCGCGCCAGCGCGCGCTTGCCCGCGCTATCGGGCACAAACAGAACGTCGTTGGCCATCACCGCCAGGTCGCCTTGCTGTTGGCGCAGAATCTTCTTCAGGTCCACCCGGATCTGCTGCAACTGGCCGGCGGCGTCTTTGCGGATCAGCACGGCTTTGTCGGCCCGCGCGGTGCGTTTCAGGTCTTCGGCCATGGCCAGCACGCGCAGCACCGTGACGCCGTCGGTCTGCCCGCCCAGCGAGTGCCGCCCCGGCCGGTTCACCGCGCCCACCACGTACACGGCTCCGGCGGGCATCACGTTCACCGTGTCGCCGCCCCACACCGGCACGTTGGCCTCGGGCGCGCTGGCCCGCACCTGGGAAGCGGGAATGCGCAGAACCGATTCGCCGCCCTTCGCGTCGGCTCGCAGAATCTGGATGTACTCTCCGGCGTCGTCGGTCAGGCCCCCGGCCATGCTGATCACGCGCAGCAGTCGCGACTGCCCGCTCATCTGGAAAACCCCCGTGGTGCGCACCGCGCCCATCACCGTCACCGGCTTGCTTTGCAGCTCCTTCACCGTGACGGTAATGTGCGGGTCGTTGAGGATCCCGGCTTCGCGGTAGCGCTTCTCCAGCAGGTCTTCCGCCTCGGTCAGCGTCAGTCCTTGCAGCGTGACCCGCTCGAGCAGCGGCAGGTTGACGCTGCCGTCGGCGTTCACCCGCACTTCTCGGGAAAGCTCCGCCGATTCCAGGATGGACACCAGCAGCAGGTCCTGCGGCCCGATGATGTAATCCCGCGTGGCTTCCAGGGGCTGCGGGGCGGGGGGGGCAACGGGAGCGGGAGGAACGGGGGGCTCTTGCGCGGAGAGCGACACGGCCAGCGCCAGCCCCAGCGCCACCACTTTCACGCCGCCCCGGAGCAAACCCCGCTGCCGGCCCCTGGCGTGACAGGCCTTCCCCATTCGGTTTTCCCCAAGTGCCTCGAGAGGGCAGACTTCCGCAGGCTAGTCTAGGCGCTCGCCCCAGCCGTGTCAAGAATATGGGGCAATATTTGTGGGTGGGGGTACCGCTTTGGACACTATTAGTTGTATGCGCCTCCGGTCCGGCTACGGCTTGAGCAGGGCCTGAAACTCCGCATCTTCCTGCAACCCTGCGAAGGCCTGGTCGGTTCCCGCGTTGCGCTTCAACCGCCGGTTGCGCTCCACCGCCCGGCCCAGCAGTGCCAGCGCTTCGCTCTTGCGTCCCGCGCGCGCGTGATACGCCGCCACCGCGTAGAGCACGTCCGCGTTCTCCGGCGCGGATTGCAACGCCTGCTCCATCGCCGCCGCGGCCTCTTCCGGCTTCTGATCGCGCAGGGCGCGGAAAGCGGCCCCCAGGTAATTGAACGCGTTCTTGATGCCCAGCAGCCGCCCCAGCTCCTTGATGGGCTCGGGGTGATCCTCCACGCGCAGGTCCATGTAGCGGTCGTCCAGCCCGGCATAGCCGCCGCGCGGCCGCTTCACCACCAGCGCCGCCGATTGCTGTCCCCGCGAGTCGCCGCCCGCCGCCTGGCCCGCGGCCAGCGCCGCCACCAGCTTATCCGCCAGTTCGCCCGGCGCGGCCAGGAAAGCGCGTTCCATGGCGATCACCACTTCTTCCCCCGCCAGGATGTTGCCCTGCACCGCATAAGGGCGGCCTTCCGCATCCTTGCCGCTGCGCCCGCCGGCCCAGGGCTGGCAGCGCGGGCCGGTGAAGGTGAAGTGGTTCCCCTGCGCGTCCACGATGCCAAGCTGGCGGTTGTCGCGCCGTTCATCGGCGTCGGTGAGCAGCCGGCCCGCTTGCTCGGCTTTCAATCCCATGCGCAACAGCTCCAGCCCGCGCGGCCCGTAGGTGGTGTTGGCGGCGGCTTGCGTGGCGATGGCGCCCACGCCCGACTCCACCCACGGCACCACCGGCCCCACCGAAAAAAACTTGGACTCCACGGCCACACCCACGTCCCCGGACTTGGGGTCATGGGCCACGATCGAAAAGGTCGCCACGATGGGCTCGTACGACGCCGTCCCCGGCGCGAGCAGCGCCACCGCCAAAGCCACCCCTGCCGCCCTTTGCATGGTTCACCCCCAGAGAAAGGCCGGGCCACCGCCGCACGCGAACGGACGCTCGGCACCAGCGGAGGTCATTCTCGTGGAAGCGGCAGCCGCTTGTCACTCTCAAAAAAATGAAAAGGCCCCTTTGCCGGGAACGGCACAGGGGCCGAAGGTCCAGCGGGGCCGGTGAGGGACGGCTCTACATTACTGTTGCGGCGGCTTCTGCGCCGGCGGCTTGGCCTGGCCCGGCTGCGCGGCCGGCCGCGCGCCCGGCTGCGTCGCCGCAGTGCTGCGGATGGGGTTGGCCGCGTCGTACAGGCGAATCACATCCTGGGTGACGTCCACGGTGTTGGCCGCGTAGATCACATGGTTGGTGTCCTGGGAGACGTTGAGCACCACCGCGAAGCCGTTTTCCCGCGCGTAGCGGTCCACCACTTGCATCAGCCTGCCCCCGATGCGCTCGCCCACTTCCGCCTCGGCCGCCTGCACGTCTTCCTGCAATTCCTGCTGGCCGCGGTTCAGGCGGCGGCTCAGCGCTTCCCCCTGCCGCTGCAGGCGATTGCGCTCATCGTCGGGCATGGTGGCCTGGCCCTGATCGAGGCGCGTGCGGATGTCCTGAATCTGCTTGGCCATGTTCTGAAGCTCGGTCTGCCGCGGCGCGAACTGCGATTGCAACTCCGCCGAGGCCTGCTTGCCCTCCGCCGTGGTGACAATCGCCAAGCGAATGTTCAGCACGCCGATCTTGGTCGCCGGCGCGGCCGCCGGCGCCGGGTTCGCGGGGCTCTGCGCGTAAAACGCCGCGGGCACTGCCAGCAGGCACGCCACGGCCGCAACCGCCAATTTCACTTTCATGCTCACTCCTTATCAGTTGTTTCGTAGGGCGGGTTTAGCCCGCCTTGTTTTCGTTGGGCGGGTTTACCCCGCCTTCTTCCTGCGTCGAATAGCTGCAAAACAGCCATTATATCCACGCCTTCTCATTCTGGTCAATGCCCGCGTGCGGCGGTGCGCCCTGCTGATTGGGATGCGGGCAGGACAGCGGCAGTTGCAAGGTTTATCCTGCTTTGTTTCGTGCCGGCGGGTTTAGCCCGCCTTGTTTTCGTTGGGGTGGCTTTATCCCGCCTTCTTCCTGCTTCCTACTCCGGCGCGGCGCGGAAGCCGATGCGGCGCAGCAGGGCCTGGAAGCGCGGGTCGGCGCGCAGCGAGTCCAGTTCCGGGTCCACCGTGATGTGCGACGAAAAATCGTCCCGTTCTTTGGCCGCTTTTTCCAGCCAGGCCAGCGCCGCCTCGGTATCGCCGAGCACCGCCCGGATGCGCGCCACGGCGTAGGCCCCGCCATAGATGCGGTGGGCGATGGGTTCCAGGTCCGTGAGCCGCTGCCGCAACGCGGCCTTCATCCCGCCCTGCTGGAACGCCAGTCCATAGGCCTCGATCTGCCCCGCGGGCACGCCTACCTGCTGCATCCACTTCTGGTACGAGGCGAACCAGTCGTCGGGCCGGTTCATCTGCCGGTAAACACGGGCCAGGTGGGAGACGCCGGCGGTGTATTGCGGGTCCATCTCCACCAGCTTGAGGAAGACGCGCTCGGCTTCGTCCAGCCGCCCCGAGTACATCAGGATCTGCCCGTACACCAGGTTGCCGCTGCGCGAGTACGGGTCCAGCGCCAGGGACCGCTTGATCTCCAGCAGGGCTTCCTCGCGCCGGCCCCACGCCGCCAGATATTCGGCGTACCACTGATGCCCCATGGCGTAGCTGGGATTGAGTTCCAGGCCGCGCTGGATGGCGCGCTCCGCGGCAGGGAAGTCCCACTCATGTTCGAAGAGAATGGCGGCGCGGGCCACGTAGGCTTCTGCCAGCGTGGGGTCGAGCGCCAGCGCTTTGTCCACCGCGGCCTTGGCCTCCGCGTAGGCCTGCGGGGGACGCAGCCCGGTCAGGCTGCCGCTCATCACCGTGTAGCAATCGGCCAGCCCGGCCCAGGCCAGGGCGTACTCCGGGTCGGCGGCGATGGCCTTCTGGAAGTAATTCAGCGCCAGCTTCATCCCTTCCGGCGACCGCCGCTGCCAGTGATACCGTCCTTGCAAGTACGCCTCGAACGCCTCCGGGCTGCCCGTCGTAGGCGCGCTGCCGACCCGGCGCGCTCCCGCGCCGCCCGGCGCCGCCGGCAGCAGCTCAATGGCCAGCGCCCGCGCCACGTGCGCGGCTACGTCCTGCTGGATGGCCAGCACGTCGCGCACGTCCCGCTCATAGCTGGCCGCCCACAAGGGCGCCTGCCCGCGCGTATCCACCAGTTGCACGGTGACGCGCACGCGGTCCGCGCTCCGGCGCACGCTGCCCTCCAGCGCGTACTGCACGCCCAGTTCCCGCGCGATTTGCGGGATGCCCTGGTGTCCCTCCCGATCCTGCATCGCGCTGGTCCGCGCGATTACCCCCAGCCGCTCCGGCTGCAACCGCCCGATGCGCAGGAGCAGCTTTTCGGTTAGCCCGTCGCTCAGGTAGTCCTGCTTGGCATCCCCGCTCAAGTTCTTGAACGGCAGAACGGCCAGCATGGTGCGCGAGCTATAGGCCGCCGCCGGGGGCCACAACCAGCGCCGCAGCACATACCCGGAGCCCAGCAACAGGGTCATCACCACCGCGGCCACCGCCGCTCGCGGCAGGGCCTGCCCCGCCGTCCGCGCGCCCAGCCTCGCCTTCGCAGCGGCGCCCGCGCGCGCCTGTTGAGAGGATGCTTGCTGCGCCCCGGCCTCTACGGAGACACGCGCGCCCGGCTGGACGGCCGGCCCGGCCAGCGCCGCAGCCTCGTCCCTCGGCGCCTCCCGTTCCCCGCCGCTGATCGCTGGCCCCGTCCTTCCCGCGCCCGCGTAACCGGAGCCGTTCTCCACCGCGCCGATAAAGCGGTAACCTCGCCGCGGCAGCGTCTCCACGTAGCGCGGGTTGTCCGCCGAGTCGCCCAGCGCTTCGCGCAGCTTGTTGATCGCCGCGTTCAGGCTGTTGTCGAAGTCCACGAACACACCCTCGGGCCAAAGCCGGCTCCGCAACTGTTCGCGTGTCACGATGGCGCCCGGGTGCTGCAGGAATACGGTCAGAATGATGAACGGTTGGTCCTGAATCCTCACGCGCAGCCCATGCTTGCGCAACTGCCCCGCGGCCGTATCCGCTTCGAATGGGCCGAATCGAATCACTGCGTTGCTCTGGCTCATCGCCCCACCCCTAGGGCGTTCCCCCAAACGCCTTCCCCTGGACTTGCGGCCTCACCTTCATGCGCGGTATCTCGCTGGTGAGTTAGACGCAAGCTGCCCTTACCTGGTCTGACCCTACCGGATGCACGCCGGGGGCCGAAAGTTGCTTCCGGAGGATAAAGTGGTCTTTGCTCTGTAGTTTCCGGCGTCAGCCGTGGCCGCAGCGCCCGATTGATTCCCATACAACCTACAAGTTCGCGGAGGCCACGGTGCGGTTGCGAGGGCCCCATCTCAGTTGGCAGGACGTTCCGCGACCCGGGTTTGGATGGCGCGCCGCCCCACAGATAATGCCCGCCCCTAAGCGACTCTCCACCACTGCATTGGGCGCTAATCGGCGGTTATAGGGCAGTTAAGCCCCGCCCATCGCCGGCGGGCCACCCCTTGCACCGTGCCGGCCGGATTCCCGGTGGTGCCCTGCCGGGGATCCAGGGCTTATGGAAGGGGCGCCCGGTCGCGCGCCCGCATCTTCGGCGGCAACACTTCGCGGTGGGTCGAGCTTCCTTCCATGCCTTCGGTTCACGCAAACGCAGCGGGGCACACGCACACATTCCACTCTTTGTCAGGAGGAAACTATGGGTAAGCGATGCAGTCGCGTGTTTCTGTTGACGCTGGCCTTTCTGGTGTTGGCCGGGCCGGCCAGCGCCCAGGTCAGCAACAGCGGCACGCTGGCGGGATTAGTCACCGACCCCACCGGGGCCGTGATCGGCCGGGCGGAAATTCAAGTGAAGGACGACGCCACGGGCGGAACCGTCACCTCCAAATCGGCGCCCGACGGTACCTTCGTGGTGGCCAACCTGCGGCCCGGCAGTTACACGGTCACCGTCAGTCTGGCCAACTTCAAGACCGCGGAGTACCGCGCCGTGAAAGTCACCGTCGGGGACACCTACAACCTGAACGCCAAGCTGGAAGTGGGACCGGTGACCAGTTCGCTGGTGGTGGAAGCCGGGCAGGAGGTGCTGGAAACGCAGCAGACCTCGGTGAGCGCCACCATCACCGGCAAGGCCATCACCCAGTTGCCGTTCACTTCCCGCGACGTCCTGGACCTGGCCACGCTCTTCCCGGGCGTGCAGACCACCGGCAACCCGCGCAACTCCTCCATCAACGGGCTGCCCAAGGGCGCCATCAACATCACCTACGACGGCATCAATGACCAGTCCAACCTGCTGAAGTCTTCCGACGGCTTCTTCACCATGGTGCGGCCCCGCACCGACGCCATCGAAGAGTTCAGCCTGACCACCGCCGGCTCCGGCGCCGAGAACACCGAAGGCGCGGCGCAAATCCGCATGGAGACCAAGCGCGGCGGCAACTCCTTCCACGGCGGCGTGTGGTGGTATCACCGCAACGACTTCCTGAACTCCAACTTCTACTTCAACAACCTGGCGGGCACCCCGCGGCAGCGGCTGCGCCTGAACCAGTTCGGGTACAAGGTCGGCGGGCCCATCCTCAAGGACAAGCTGTTCTTCTTCCACGCCTTCGATTTCTACCGCAAGCCCGAATCGCAGACCCAGACGCGAACCATCCTGACCGGCCCGGCCACCCAGGGATTGTTCACCTACAACATCCGCGCCGCGCTCCCGGCCACGCTCCCGGCGTGGGCCGCCTGCACGGCCACCACTTGCACGGTGGATCTGTTCGCGCTGGCCGCGGCCAATAGCCACGCCTCCTTGATCGACCCGGTCATCGGGCCGATCCTCGCGGCCATGAACTCCTCGGTCACCGCGCCGGGCGTGGGCCTGCTGCCCAGCACCTCCCTGTTCCAGCGCACCCTGACCTTCAACGACTTCACCAGCCAGAACCGCTTCTTCCCCGACTGGCGCTTCGACTGGAACGTCACCCAGAACCACCAGTGGACCCTGATCTACCACTACAACGATTTCGCCGGGCAGAAAGACCTGCTCAACGGCCGCGGCATCAGCTTCCCCGTGGCCCCCTTCGACCAGCTCTTCGGCGGGCAATTCTCCTCCCGCAACCAGATCACCACCGCGTGGCGCTGGAACCTCTCCTCCAACAAGAGCAACGAGTTCCGCGTGGGCGTCTTCGAGTCGCCCTCCTGGTTCGCGCAGGGGCTGGACCTGAGCATTTACCCGGCCGCGGCCACCAGCGTTGGCCCCATCAATATCCGGCCCTGCCTGGTCAACGGCCAGGCCTGCAACGCCAATACCATCGTCAGCCAGGCGTTTCAGTCCTTCGCTCCCGCCCCGCGCACCGAAGCCCACGCCCAGTTCATCGAGAACTTCTCCTGGACCACGGGCAAGCACAGCTTCAGCTTCGGCGGCAGCGTCACTGCGCTGCGTGCCGCCCTGCACAACCTCTCCAGCGCCGCGGCCACCGTCACCACCGGCCTGGGCGCCACCGACCCGGCCGCGGTCCTCTTTGGCGCCGCAGCCACCACCGGCGGCGTGCAGAACTTCCCCGGCGCCGCCGCCAGCGGGACCAACGCCAGCGCTTCGGCAGCGGACATGACCAACGCCGGGAACCTCTACGCCCTGCTCACCGGCCGCGTCACCAGCTACCAGGGCTTCGTCCCGGTGGATGAGGACACTCGCTCATTTGTCACCGGCGGCCGCCTGATCCAGCGCATCCGCCAGACCGAGTTCGGCTTCTACGCCACCGACACCTGGCGCCTCACCCACAGCCTCACCGCCAACCTCGGCCTGCGCTGGGAGTTCCAGCCGGCGCCTCGCGATCCGCAGAACATCACCTTCAACCTCCAGGGCGCGCAGGACGCCCTCTTTGGCGTTTCCGGGGCCGGCAACCTCTTCGCCCCCGGCGCGCTCTCCGGCGCCGTTCCCACCTACGTGCTCAACGGCGAGGCCCCCTGGTACGACACCGACGGCAACAACCTCGCCCCCAGCGTCGGTATGGCCTGGCAGCCCGGCGCCGACCACCGCTGGCTGAACTACTTCACCGGCGGCCCGGGCAAGACTGTGTTGCGCGCCGGCTACTCGGTGAGCTACACCCGCGAAGGCACCAACAACTGGTTCACCATGTCCGGCAACAACCCGGGCTTCACCGGTGGCCAGACACTCTTCGCCGGCAACCCGGCCAACCCGGGCGAGTTCGCCGCCGGATCGCTCTTCACCGGCTCGCTCAATTTCCCCAACGTGCTGCAGGACCCTCCGGCCTTCGTCCAGAGCTTTCCGCTGATTCCCTCCACGCTGAACCAGGTCAACGTGTGGTCCCAGAACCTGGCCGTGCCCCTGGTTCACTCGTGGACCGTGGGCTTCCAGCGCGAGCTCAGCCAAAGCATGGCCCTCGAAGTCCGTTACGTGGGCAACCACGGCGCCGGCCTCTGGCGCCGCAGCAACTACAACGAAGTCAACGTCTTCGAAAACGGCTTCTTGCAGGAGTTCCTCAACGCGCGCAGCAACCTCAGCATCTGCCAGGCCAACTCCGCCGCCTGCATCGCCGCGCAAGCCGCCGCCGGCGTCACCACGGCCAACCGCACCTCCGGCAACTTCGCCAACTGGGGCCTGCCCGGCCAGGTGGCCCTGCCCATCATGACCGCGGCCTTCACCGGCGCCACCACCGGTTTGCAGACCAACGCCAACTTCCGCAACGCCACCCGCGTCAGCAACCTGACCAACGGCCTGGCCGGCGCCTTCGCCAACGCCCTGGCCAATTCCCTGACCTTCTGGCAGAACCTCACCGGGTGCAGCGCCGCCAATCCGGCGGCGGCCTGCGGCGGTCCGTTCCCGGCCAACTTCTGGGTGGTGAACCCGCACGCCTTCGGCGGCTCGTTCCTGATGAACAACAATACGCACAGCACCTACAATGCTCTGCAAATCGAAGTGCGGCGGCGCCCCTCCAAGGGCTTGCAGTTCAACACCAACTACACCTGGTCGAAGTCGCTCACCAACCTCTACGCCGACAGCAGCTCCAACAGCTCGAACTTCAGCACCCTGCGCAGCCTCGGCCGGGACAAGGGCCCCTCGCCCTTCGACCTGCGCCACCAGTTCAAGCTGCTGGCCATCTATGAAATGCCCTTCGGCCCCGGCCGCCGCTGGATCTCCAGCCACGCCTGGGCCAACCGCGTGATCGAAGGGTGGGAAGTCAGCGCCATCACCCGCTGGCAGTCTGGGCGCATCTTCTCGCTCACCGGCGGCTCCGGCGGCACCGTGAACCAGAACGACGGCGGCGTCGAGCTGGTCGCCATCACGCCTAACCAGATTCAGTCCATGCTGAGCATCCGCACGGCGCCCTCGGGAGAAGTGTATTACTTCCCCGCCAGCCTCTTGGATGCCAGCCAGCAGCGCGCCAACAGCGCCTTCATCCGGCCCTGCTCAACCCCGGGGGCGTTCTGCCAGCGCCTGTTCCTGTGGGGCCCGAGCTTCTTCCGCTCGGACATCAACATCGTGAAGCGGACGCGGATCACCGAGAAGGTCAACGCCGAGTTCCGCGCCGAGTTCCTGAACGCGTTCAACAACGTCAACTTCTTCTTTGGCGGGGCTTCGGCTCTGAATGTGATCCCGACCACGAACACCCAGTCGCTCACCTTCGGCCGCATCCTGAACGCGTACCAGGACATCTCCACAACCGACGATCCCGGCGGGCGCATCATCCAGCTCGTCCTGCGGATCAACTTCTAACGCTGTCCCCCGCCCCCGCCTGTCCACAGTCAGGCGGGCGCGGGGGGTTTTGTCTTGGAGGGCCGGCGTTCGTCGTCGATGTCGCCCGCAACCCCGCACAGGGTTTGTCCAGGCAGCCCTTGAGCTTTTCTGCAGCGGAAGTTGTTGGACAGCCGGCCGCCCCGCCCCCACGGAGGCGCACCGTCGGTCCTCAACACGGGGGAGGAGCCGCGGGGGCTTCTCCCCCGGTTTTCTTTCGCCCTGGCGAAACTTCCGCGCCGGGTTCTTCCATCCTCCCGGACTCGCTTCATCGGCGGCCAGTCTTCGCCCGCTCCCCTTGCACTTTCCACCCTCCACCGTACAATGTCCCTCGGGGAATCGGATGATCCACCGCTTCGTGCTTCACAACGGCCGGCTGCTACCCATCGAGCAGGTGCGTCTCTCCCCCGGGCAGGCCGGGTTGCTGAACGGCTGGGGATTGTTCACCACGGTGCGCGTTTTCGAGGGCCAGCCCTTCGCCTTTGAGCGCCACTGGAAGCGCCTGCAAAAGGACGCGGCGCGCACCCGCCTGCCGTTCCCCTTCGATGAAGACACGGTGCGCAGCCAGCTCGGCGCAGTGCTGCGCGCCAACCACGTCACCGAGGGGTGCGCGCGCATCTACGTGGTGTTCAACAAGGGCTTCTGGGCCAGCGAAGAGCAGGCCCCCGACGTGGACCTCATCCTCTACTCCGCGCCGCTGCCCGGTTATCGCGAGCCGGCGCGGCTGGGCCTGGCCGAGCAGGGCCGCCACGCCGCGTCGCCGCTGGCCGGGACCAAGGTCACGTCGTGGCTGGCCAACGTGTGGAACCTGGCCCAGGCGCAGGCCGGCGGCTGGGATGAAGTAGTGCTGCTCAACGAGCGCGGCGAAGTGGCTGAGTGCACCGCCGCCAACATCTTCTGCGTGAAAGGCCCGCGCGTGTTCACCCCGCCGCTTTCCTCGGGCTGCCTCGAAGGCATCACCCGCAGCGTGCTTCTGGAGATTGGCGCCGCGGCGGGCGCGCCGCTGCAAGAGCGCGTGCTGCGGCCCGAAGACCTGTACGCGGCCGACGAAGTGTTCATCTCCTCCACCAACCGCAGCGTGCTCGCCGTTGGCGAAGTGTACGGCCACAAGCTGCCCGCCGCTCCCGGTCCGGTCACCCGCAAGCTTGAACAGGCCTTCGCCGCCTACGTCCGCGAATACCTGGCCCTGCGCGCCTCCGCCGCCCGCCCCTAGGGGCCACCGGCTGGGTCGCCCGTTCTTGGCTACGCGACGTGGCCGGCGGTTGCTGTGGCGGGCCGCGGGCCACCCAGCGGGGCGCCCCTACGGGCGCTGCCATGAAACCCTTCGGGCGGTCCATCCGTCTGATGGGCAACGCAGAAACCACGACACCTGCGCGGGACGGTTCGTTTCCCGTCCAAATTTCGCTTCCGAGGAGCAAGGGCAATGCGCAATTCCATGATGCGGTTGGCAGTGCTGGGTGTGTTCCTGCTGGCCTTCGTTGCGGCCGGCGCGGCCGCCCAGGAGAAGCCGGCCAGCGTGGCCGGCAAGTGGGAGATGAGCTTCGAGGGCCCGCAAGGGCCGATGACTCGTCCCTTCACGCTGGAGCAGGACGGGGAGAAACTGAAGGGGTCAATGGAAGGCCGGCAAGGCGCCACCATCACCTTCGAGGGCACCGTTAAGGGCAAGAAGATCGAGTTCACCATCGAGCGCCAAGGCCGCGACGGCCAGACCATCAAGACCAAGTACTCCGGCGCCGTCGAGGGCGACTCCATCAAGGGCACCATCGAGTCGCCGCAGGGCGCCCGCGACTGGACCGCCAAGAAAGTCAAGTAGCACAGGCTTGCAGCCTGTGCCCTGGGCCTTTTCTCCACGGTTCCAAAAGGCAGGAAGGGGACGAACCTTAGGTCCGTCCCCTTTTGTTTTGTGAGGATGTCTGGAGGATCTAAGAGGATTTGTGAAGGCGACTGAAAATCCGGCTACGGCAAGGGCGCAGCGCCGTGCCATGCTCAATCCATGCGCACGCGCCCGCGAGCCCGAAGGCCATCACCACCACCGCTGCTGGACCCATCGTCCACATGCGCAGAGTATGCCCGGGTCACGTTAACGCTGTGTGAAGGCGGCGTGAAATCCCGTTGAATGGAACAGAGCCGCCGGAGGCATCTCTATTTGATGCCTGTTGGAAGGAAAAGCGAAGCCATGCAATAAGGCCGACCCAAAGGGCTAAACGAGGCAGGTCTAGCCGGACTTTTTCTTAGGCCGAGCGGTGAAATACACATCATATCCGAATCGGTTCTTGCCTCCCACCTGGCAGGGGGCCTTCAATCGGAGGACGTTGCCGTAAGCGTCGGAACGGTTAGTGACCTTTGGAACTACGGTGATGGCAGTCAGTAGGAGATCGCCCGGTTCATACAACTCGACCGCCTCGGAGACGCCATTGTGATTCCAGTCCACCCATAGCTTGAGTTCAGCCCAAATGGCGTCGGTTGCATCGATTTGGCCATCGTCATTGCCGCCGTATTGGGGCCTGTCATGGTAGGCGAGGGCGTCAAAGCCGTTCAGCGCGATTTCGCCCGATGGACGCCAGGTATGGTTGCCAAAGAGTTCGGCGCCGTTGTCAATTTGCCCGTTTCCGTTCACATCGCGCACCAGGAAAGCCAGAGGCTCGCCAGCCTGGGTCCAAGCAGTTCGCTCGGAATTCCCATCGGCATCCATGTCGAACCAGACTCCGGCCTGCGCCGACGTAAGTCGAATCGCGGCGCCTTGGCCAACTGGGATAATGATCGGGCTGCACTCATAACCTAGCATGCACTCCCCGGTCGCCAGGTTACATGTTCCACCACACATGCAAGACGCGTCAGATGGGCAACCCCCACCGCCAACAGGCTCGCACTGGCCGGTAAACGGATTGCAACTCTGCCCAGGCGGACAGTCGGAGTCGATTTGGCAGCCTCCTTCAGATTCTACGCAACCGCCAAAGCCATCACAGACAAACCCGGGGGGACAACTGATGCCCTCACAGGGATGGTTTTGCGTGTAGTTGTAGCCTGCGACGTTTTTGGAGGTCGCAGCATCGCAAGAAGAAGGGCCAGTCATTCCCATAGTCGTGTCGTTGTAGTTGTTAGGGGGCGGCGGCGTCAACGTCATGGCCGAGGTTCCTGGGGCGCAAGTCTCACAGTCGCCGATGCCGAATGTATGACCGATTTCATGCGCCATGCCCATCGTCAACGCAGCGAGATTGGTCACCTGAGGGCTCACATAAGGGAAGGCTGAGTCCCTGTGCCCTCCGCTCGCCGTGCCGCCTGTCACGGCCTGTGCTGTGCTTGACCCGCCAGCGCTACTTGGATCGATTTTGTTAACGTGATGGGTTCCCGATCCCGTCGCAGGAGTGATGGTGTATGAGAAAGTGAATGTCACTCCGGAGTCTGTGCCGTTTGCCCCGTTCGCGTTCTGCCAGTTGATGAACGCAGCTTGGATGGCATCTCTCTCTTGAGGGGTAAACGCCATACTGATATTCACCTCAATTGAGGCTCCTTCGGCCCAGGTGGTATTAACGTTTTGCGTCGGTGGGTTAGTGCAGCCTGCTTGGGCCGCAGTTCCCCGCTCATGCAGAGCGAGGATCACTAATGCAAACAGGGCAGTACCAAGAAAAACATGGAAGGGTCTCATTTCTTTGGCCCCTGACCCTTGCTTTCTCGCGCAAATCGGTCAGAAAGCCTTCCTTATCAGCACTGAAATGAAGAGAGCTGGTCGAACTGCTAGATTTGACCTCATCTAGGGAGAAGACCTGATCGCCGACAAACTCGTAGGCAAAATAGATGTAAAGCCCCCCAGGCGAACCTCGCTTCTTAGCAAAAAAAACATACCTCCCACCTTGCACGGGCAAACTTCGTTTCTGCACACTGTCAACGATTATTCGACCATCTGGCAAACGAAGAACGCCGCCTTCTCGCTCAAGCAAAACGACGTTCCCGGCCAGCAATGGTATTTCCAGGTCATTCTTAAGGACCTCGCCAATACGAACGCGAAACTCGGTGTAAAGGCTTGATTTGTCAGAAGAAAGGTAGGGTTGCAATTGCTCAACCTCTCCTACGATGACCATGTCACTGTCACCGACCGGCACCGGTTCGGTTGGACGATGGTGGCCAATAAGGGGCAAGGGCTCAACGCCTGGTAGAAGCTCGGTGAGTTTCTGTGCACCGGGTCGATTGTAGCGGCGGCTTTTTTCCTGTCGGAGCACGCGCTCCTGGGAGTCCGCAGATTCCGGCGCAAGGTCAACGGGGGTGGGCTTGCGCGGCTTGTACTGGGATGGTTGGGGATCCTGTGCCTCAATCGGCGTGGCCGGCCACTGAAGAGCAAAGAGGCCGATGAGCGCCAGAGCTGTAAGAAGCTTCGACATTACGGCCCTATTCATATGACCTCCCACCTACTTCGCTATCGACGTCTAGTGAGTAATGGCCCGTTGATACCGCTTGTTCATTTGGTTTATCTCAGCATTACGGTAACTCTACATCGGGTCACCGCAGAGCGTCGAGCACTTCTTAGGGTCAGAAGGGGGGTGTCAGCGCGCGGGCTAGCCGCCGTTGTCGAGCATGTCGCGCAGCTTGCGGGCCAGCGATTCGCGTGAAAAGGGCTTTTGCAGGAACTCGGTGCCCGGCTCGAGGATGCCGTGCTTGCCGATGGCCTCGTCGGTGTAGCCGGAGACGTACAGCACTTTCATCTGCGGGCGCGCCGGCGCCAACTGGTCCACCAATTCACGGCCGCTCATTCCCGGCATGATCACGTCGGTGACCAGCACGTGGATTTCGCCCGCGTGCTGTCCGGAGACTTGCAACGCCTCGGGGCCGCTGCGCGCTTCCAGCACCCGGTAGCCCTGGCGCCCCAGGAACTCGCAGGCCAGCGCGCGCACGTCCTGCTGGTCCTCGACCAGCAGGATCGTCTCCGTTCCCCCGGCCACCGTGGCGCGCTCGCGCGATTCGACGGCCGGCAGGAGCTCTTCCTCGGCGCGCGGCAGATAGATGTGGAAGGTGGTGCCCTGCCCCGGCTCGCTCTCCACGGTGATGTACCCGTTGCTTTGCTTGACGATGCCGTACACGGTGGCCAGCCCCAGCCCGGTGCCGCGCCCCACTTCCTTGGTGGTGAAGAAGGGCTCGAAGATGCGGCTGCGCACGTCGGGCGGCATCCCCGCGCCGTTGTCGGAGACCGTCAGCAGCACGTGCTGCCCGGGGCGCGACCCGGAGTGGTGGCGCACAAAACGCGCGTCCAGTTCCACGTTGCGGGTTTCCAGCGTCAGCCGCCCGCCGCGGGGCATGGCGTCGCGCGCGTTGATGGCCAGGTTGAGCAGCACCTGCTCGAGCTGGCCCGGGTCGGCCTTGACGTGCCACAAGCCCGCGCAGGGCCGCGTCACCAGCTCGATGTCCTCCCCGATCAGCCGGTGCAGCATCTTGTCCACCCCGGCCACCACGGTGTTCAGGTCCAGCACTTGCGGCGCCAGCACCTGCTTGCGGCTGAACGCCAGCAATTGGTGGGTCAGGCCCGACGCACGCTCCGCCGCTTTGGCGATCTGCTCCGCGTTGCGCTGAAGTCCCGGGCTGAGCTCCCCGGAGTCCAGCAGCAATTCCGTGTACCCGCGCACAATCATCAGCAGGTTGTTGAAGTCGTGGGCCACGCCGCCGGCCAGCCGTCCTACCGCTTCCATCTTCTGCGCCTGGCGGAACTGTTCCTCCATCAGCTTCCGTTCGGTGATGTCCACGGCGTTGCCCAGCACGGCCGGCTGGCCTTCGTAGAGGATGTCCGTGGTGGTCAAATCGAGCCATTTTGCGCCGGTCTTGGTGGCCATTTTCACTTCGTAGCGCATGGCCCCCATCTGGCCGGCCAGGCGCTCGCGGCGGCGCTCGGCAAACGCTTCGAGCGATTCCGGGGCCACCAGGGACCACAGGTTGCGTCCGCTGAGCTCTTCGCGGCTGTAGCCGGTCACCTGCTCGGCGGCGCGGTTGGCGAACACCAGGTGGTCGCCCACGGCGATGAGGATCATGCTGGGGGAAGACTCGGCCAGCACCCGGAACTTGGCCTCGCTCTCCTTCAGGGCCTCTTCCGCGCGCCGGCGCTCGGTGACGTCGCGGGCAATGCCCTGAACGGCCGCGGGCTTGCCCGCTAGGTACACCAAGCGCGTGCTCACCTCCAGCAGCAGCGCGCGGCCGTCCTTGGAGCGGATGCCGATCTCGTAGGTGGTCGGTCCCTTGCCGGCCAGCTTGGCGGCCACCATGGACCGGGCAAACTCCAGTTGTTCGGGCGGCAGCATGTCCTGGATGTTCATGCGCAGCGCCTCTTCGCGGGAGTAGCCGGTGATGCGCTCCCCGGCCCGGTTGAGGGAGGTGAAGCTGCCTTGCAGGTCGTGGGTGTACACCAGGTCGTTGGCGTTCTCGATCAGCTCCCGATAGCGCTCTTCGCTGTGATGCAAGGCGGCTTCCGCCTGGCGCCGGGCGGTGATGTCGCTGATGAAGCCTTCCAGGTACAACAGCTCGCCTTCGGGCGAATACACGCCCTGGCCGCGCTCCCACACCCACTTCTCTGTTCCATCCGCGGCGATGATGCGGTATTCCATCTCGAAGGGCCGGCGCGCGGTGATGGCCTGCTGGAGGCTGGGCCAGTCGCGCAAATGGTCATCGGCGTGGACCAGTTGGCCGTAGTGGACCTTGCCGGAGGTGAAGTCCCCCGGCGAGTGCCCGGTGAGCGCCAGGCAGCCCTCGCTGGCGAAGGTCATGGTCCAGCGCTCATCGTTGTGGCAGCGGTAGGCCATGCCCGGCAGGTTGCCCATCAGCGTGGAGAGCACGCGCTGGTTCTCGCGCAGGGCCGTCTCCATGCGCTTGCGCTCGGTGATGTCGCGCACCTGCACCAGCATGCAGCGCTGCCCGGCGAACTCGATGATCTCCGCCGCCAGCAGTCCGGCGATCACTTCCCCCCTCTTGCTGCGGAACTCGCACTCGCGGTTGCGCACGTTCCCGGAGCGCCGCAGCTCTTCCAGGACCCGCTCGCGGTCCCGGGGATTGGTCCAGATGTTCAGCTCCAGCCCGGTCGAGCCCAGCACTTCTTCCCGGGTGTAGCCGCTCATCCGCAGAAAGCCCTCATTGACTTCGATGAAGCGGCCCGCATCGAGCACGCTGATCAGCACCGCGTCCGGACTGGAGAAAAAGGCCTTGGAGAACTTCTCTTCGGAGAGCCGCAGGGCCTGCTCCACCTGCTTGCGCTCGGTGATGTCGCGGATGCTGGAAAGGAAGCACGCCTTACCCCCGACCTCGATCTTGTCCACCGAGAGCAACCCGGTCCGCGCTTGTCCGGAGCGGGTGCGCAGTTCAAACTCATGGTCGGTCACGCGGCCGGCGCGCCGCACCGCCTCCGTCAGCGCAGCCCGCTTTTCCGGGTGCACCCAGAGATCGAGCTCCAGTGAAGTGTGTCCCAGCACCTCCGCGCGCTGGTATCCGGTCAGCCCCAGGAAGCTCTCGTTCACCTCCAGGAAGCGGCTCTCGTCCTGCGAGCTGATCACCATGGCGTCCGGGCTGGCGTGGAAGGCCTGCGAGAACTTGGCCTCCGACTGCCGCAGGGCCTGCTCCACCTGCTTGCGCTCGATGGCCGTGGCCACCTGCCCGGATACGTACTCCAGCATGTGCTGTTCCCGCTCCCCGTAGGCCTGCTCATCGGAGTAGTGCTGCACGGCCATCACCCCGATGGTCTTCTCGTCTATCTTCAGCGGGACGCCCAGCCACACCGGCGACATGGGACCGATGGTCTCCACCTCCCCGCGCGCTTTCATCTCCTCGTGCACGGCGGTGGTGGACAGCAAGGCCTGCCCGTGCCGCAGCACCCAGGCGGTATTGCCCTTGCCGGGCGGGGCCGGCGGGCTGGCCTGGTCCTGTTCGTCCACGAAGTAGGGAAAACTGAGAAGATTGGCCGGCTCGTTGTACAGCGCGATGTAGAAATTGTCCGCGGGCATCACTTCCCCGACGATGGCGTGGACCGCGCGGTACAGGTCCTCCAGCGTGGGCGCTTTGTCCGCGGCCTCGGCGATGCGGTACACCGCGGCCTGCAGCCGCTCCGCCCTCTTCCGCTCGGTGATGTCGCGGACAATCCCGGTGAAGAACCGCCGCCCTTCCTTCTCCACTTCCCCAAACGAAACCTCCAGTGGGACTTCCCGGCCGTTCTTGTGCAAGCCGGGCAGCTCGATGCCTTCCCAGGAGATGTGGCGGCGGCCCGTCTCCAGGTAGCGGTGCAGTCCGGCCCTGTGCAGATGGCGCGTGTACTCCGGCATCAGCATGGTCAGGTTCTGCCCCAGCATTTCGGGCACGGAGTGGCCGAAGATTTTCTCCGCGGCCGGGTTGACGAAGAGGATGCGGCTGGTTTCGTCGATGGTCAGGATGGCGTCGGTGGCCGTCTGGGCCACCATGCGGTAGCGCTCCTCGCTTTCGCGCAGCGCTTCCGCGGCGCGGGCCTGCTCGATGGCCGCGTGCTTCCGGTCGCTGATGTCCCGGCTGATGCCCAGCAGGCATTTCTCTCCCCCCAGCTCGATCAACTCGCCGGAAAACTGGCACCACAGGGCCTCCCCGGACTTGCGCCGGAAGAGAATCTCCAGGTCGCGCGCCGCGCCCGTCCTCTTGACCAGGTCCAGGACTTCCTCTCGCTCTTCCACGTTGACCCAGATGCCCAGTTCCAGCGTGGTCTGGCCGATGACCTCCGCGCGGGCGTAGCCGCTGAGCCGCACGAACCCTTCGTTGACGTCCACGTAGCGGCCGTCGGCCAGCCGCGTGATGGTGATGGCGTCGGGGCTGGCGCGGAAGGCGGTGGCAAAGCGCTCCTCGGAGATGCGCAGCGCCTCCTGGATCCTGCGCCGTTCGGTGATGTCGCTCACGCTTCCCAGCGTGCCCACCACTTCCCCGGATACATTCCGGTAGGGCGTGGCCGTGACTTCCACCCACACCGGGGCCCCGTCCTTGCGGCGGATTTCGATCTCGTACCGCTCGGCCAGGCCTTCCATCCGGCGCCGGTTCTTCTCCCACAGCCCCGGCCAGGACTTCTCCGGCAGGAACAGCCGGTAGGCCGCTTGCCCGTTCATTTCTTCCAGCGTGTAACCGGTCATTTCCGCCATGCGCGAGTTGACGTACAGGATGCGGTCCTCCGGGTCGGTGATCAGCAGCCCGGAACCCAGGCTCTCGGCCATGCCGCCAAAGCGCGTCTCCACCTCCGCGCGGGACTCCACCACCCGGCGGTACTCCTCCAGCAGCATCAGCGCCAGCCCGAAGGCCAGCGCCATCTGGCAGGTGATGTCGAAGACGTACGCCGGCAGGTACCATGGCGGCGCGGCGGGATTCACCAGCATCCGCACCATGTACCAGCCCTGAAAAAGCATGTAGGCCCCGAGCGTGGCGCACGACGTTCCGGCCAGCACCGCCGCGCGCGCCGGGATCCGGCGCCGCAGGGTGAGAAACGCCCAGCCGCAGTACAAGTACGCCAGGCCCATCACCAACTGCCGGGGCACGGCCCGCAGGGCGAACGCCGGCAAGCCCTCCATCATGGGCGAGTCGCCCGGCGGGGCATACCCAAACCACCGCACAATGATCGAAGAAGCCTGCGGGGAGAGGGATGCGCCGAAGACGGCGGTCCCGCCCGCCATGGCCAGGCCGACCCACATCCAGTGCCACAGGGAACGCTGCTCCGGCGGCCGCTCGAACGAGCGCATCCCGATAATCAGCAGCGGGAATTGCAGGAAGCCGCCGGCCACGTTCACCCATTGCAGGAACCCCTTGACCCAGGGCAGGGCCGCTCCCAATTCGAGCGCCCCCTGTCCGGCGGCCAGCGCCAGGGCGTGAATCCCCCATGCCCAGGACCACCACCAATAGAAAGGGTTCCGGCGGAAGCGCGTGTACAGGGTGTAGAAGAGCGCCATCAGCACCAGGTTGAAGAACACCTGGAGCAGCACCAGCATGCGCACGGATTCCAGGGCTGGGTTCATGCGTTGACTGCTCGGGAGCCGTCCCGTTGCCGCCTCGGGTACGTGCTCAAAGAGGGAACGGCCCCGCGGCATTAGAGAAGTTACTGCGTGGGAGCGGCGCGGTCAACTGTTGCTAACGCGCGCCGCATTTGCCGGTCCTTGCAACGTCAAATATGGCAGGAGGCCGCCCCGCGCTTCTCCAGATAGCGCTGATGGTAGTCCTCCGCGCGCCAGAACTCCGTGAACGGCGTGATCTCGGTAACGATGGGCCGCCGGAACGTCCCCGTGGCTTGCAGCTTTTCTTTCACCCGCTGCGCGGCCTGTTGCTGCTCCGGCGTGTGAAAGAAAATGGCCGAGCGGTATTGCGACCCCACGTCCGGCCCCTGCCGATTCATCGTGGTGGGGTCGTGCATTTCGAAGAAAACGGAGACCAATTCCTCGTAGGAAACCTGCGCCGCATCGAAATCCACCTGGACCACTTCAGCGTGGCCGGTGTCGCCCGCGCACACCTGTTTGTACGTGGCGTTCCGGGTCGTTCCGCCCGAGTAGCCCGCCGCCGCCTCTTTTACCCCGGGGATACGGCGGAAGGCCGCTTCCACTCCCCAGAAACAACCCGCGCCAAACGTCGCTTTCTCCGTGGCCACGACGACTCCTCCTCCTGGGCAGGCCCGCTAGACCTCCCTGCCATACCGTAGGCGCGGGCTGAAGACCCGCTCCTACGGTCCAGGAGATTAGACACGCAAGTGCGCCGCGGGGTGCAGCCTCGCTGGCGGCGCGCTCAGCCCAACTGCTGTTCCGCTTCGGCCACGCTGGCAAAGCGCGGGAACAGGCTGAGCACTTTGGTCACTTCCAGGACGCTGGCCACGCCCTCGCCCACCTGGACCAGGGCCAGCTTGCGCCCGCTCTTCTGGAACGCGGTGAACGTCTGCACCAGCGCCCCCACCCCCGCCGAGTCAATCGAAGGCACGCCGCCCATCTCCAGGATGATCGCCGCCTCCTTCTCCGCGCGGATGGCCTTGAGGAACTCCGGCACGCTGTCCATGCCCAGCCGGCCCTCCACGCGCAACACGCGCTGTCCCGCGCGCGCCCCGGCCCGGGCCGCGATTTGCAACGGCGAGGCCATGGCTGCTGCTCCCTCCAACAAACTTATCCCTCCACGCAGTCAGCTGCTCAGCGTTACAGCGGGCGGACAATGTCCGAGAACGAAAACTTCGACCCCGGCTTGCTGAAGGTGACTTCGCACTTCGAGTTGGTGGCGTCGAGCACCGTCTTGATTGCGATTGTGCCGATCTGGCTCTTCGGGTCGTTCGCCGGGAAGACCGCGAAGCGCTGCCCTTCCCGCACACCGGAACTGGAGCCCAGGTTGATGGTCACCTCGGTCTGGTTCTCGTCCACCGCAAGGATGTAGCCTTCCGGCATGGGCGCCGAACTGGGCGCCGGCGCGGCCGGCTGCGCGCTCCCGGCGTTGGTGCGGATGTCCCGGGAGAGGCTCAAAACGTCGTTGCGAAGCTGCGTGACCCCGCCTTGCAGCGCCAGCAGTTCCCTGGCCGTGCTGCTGCTCAGGTCTCGCACCTTGTCATCCGTGGCCCGCGCCACCTGTTGCGCATTGCGCACTTCCGTCTCCAGGTTCTTCAGCCGCGCCAATTCCCCCTCGATGGCCGCCAGGCGACTGGTGATTACCCCCAGCGCGTTGGTGAGCTGGGCAAATTGCTTGGTCATTTCGTTGTGCATCACCGGATCTTTGGGCTTGGGCTGACCGGAAGCGGACGGCGCGGCCGCCAGCATCCCCCAAGCACAAAGGAAAATCGGTATCAGCCTACGCATGAGAGTCCTCCCGGGCCGTTGCGCCGCGCACCCGCCGCCGGCGCCGTTTCCTCGTTGGATTCGCAGGATAGCACACCCGCCCAGCCGCGTGTAGGGGCGGCTTTCGCCCGCCCCTCTGCGCCTGGCTACGCTCATTTCCAGGGGATTTCGAAGATTTCCACCGGCGCGGCCTTACCCTTGACGCGCACCGGGGGGAGGGCGCGCGCGGCGAACTCGGCGGCGGCCAGTTCAGCCTGGGTGGCCGCGGAGACCAGGATCTGGTCGGGCTCGGCCAGCGCCGTGAGGCGCGAAGCGGTGTTCACTGTATCGCCGATCGCCGTGTAGTCCAGCCGGCGCGAAGCGCCCATGTAGCCCACAATCACCGGCCCGGTGTTGATGCCGATGCCCATGCGCAGGGGCGCGCGGCCCGAGCCGCGGTTGAGCTCGGCCAGGCTGCGCTGCATTTCGATGGCCGCGCGGACGGCTTGGAAGGCGTCGTCCTCGCGGGCAAAGGGAGCCCCGAAGAGGGTCATCAGTCCGTCGCCCAGGTACTTGTCGAGCGTGCCGCCGTGCTCGAAGATGGTTTCCGTCATGGCGCTGAAGTAGCGGTTGAGCATGTCCACCACGCCCTCGGGCGTCATGCCTTCCGCCAGCGAAGTGAAGCCGCGGATGTCCGCGAAGAGCACCGTCACCTTCTGGTTCTCCCCGCCCACCTGGATCTGCCCCAGTTCCCCGGCCACTTTGCGGGCGATGCCCGGCGAAAGGAAGCGCTCCAGCGTATTCAGATGGATAATCTGCTGCGCGACCTCCTTCTTGGCGCGCACGTGGTCAATGGCCAGCCCGGCCTGCGCGGCGATGACGGCAAAAACGTTGAGGTCGTCCTGGGTAAACATGCCGCGCTTGCTCAGGTTGTCCACGTACAGCAGCCCAAAGGCGCCTGCGGTAGAAGCCGGGCTGCGCAGCGGGGCGCACATGGCGGATTGCATGCCGCTCAGCACCAGGCTCTGGCTGGAAGAGAATCGAGCGTCGGCGCTGGCGTCCTGCACCAGCACCGGCTCCTTGCCGTCGAGCACGCTGCGGATGATGCTCTGCGAGAGAATCATCTGCGGGGCGTTGGCGCTCTCTTTCAAGCGGCGGTAACGCACCACGGCCGGCTGCAACTCGCCCTTCTCGTTGCGCAGCATGGCGTAGCCGCGCTCCACCCCTTCGATTTGCAGCACCATCTCGAGCACTTTCTCTGCCACGTCCTCCACCGTGGCCAGCTCACCCAGCGCGCGGCTCACCTGGTAGAGCAGCGTCAGCAGGCGGTTCTCATGCTCGAGCGAACGCAGGCGCTCGTCCGCGCTGCGGCGCCGCTCCGGCAATGCCGCCGTATCCGCGGGAGTGGCCTGGCTCCACGGCGTAGGCGCGCCGCCGGCTTCGCGCAGGGCCAGCTCCACTTCCTTGCGGCTCATCACCAGTGTGAGCCGCGAGGGCAAATCGGTGCCCGCGTGGGTGCGCAGGTCGCGCGTCTCGGCCTGCTCGAACCGCAGCGTGTGGTCCCCGATGCTGAGCACGTCCCCGGCCTTCAGCATGGCCTCGGTCACGAATGCCCCGTTCACCTGCACCCCGTTGGCGCTCTGGCGGTCCTCCAGTTTCCATTTGCCGTCTTCCGCAGTGAGCGTGGCGTGCAGGCGGGAAACGTTGGTATCGCGCAGGATCAGGTCGTTGCTGTCCGCGCGCCCGATCTTGATGGTGCGCTCCACGGGCAGCTCGAACACCCGCGGGGCCTGCCCTTGCTTCTCAATGACCAGCCGCGCCATGCCGCGATTCTAGCCTGTCGCCGTGTTCCGTGTCCTGTTTTCGTCGCCAGCCGGCGGACCAACCGGCAAGGATCCGGCCACGCCCTTGCGCCGGCCGATAGCCGAAGGGTAAACTCCCCGGCATCCCGAAACCCCGCAGCCCAGGCGGACCTATGCCGGAGCGCGACAACCACGACCGACTCAGTTCCTGGAAGGAAATTGCTTCCTACCTGAACGTCGAGACACGCACCGTCATGCGCTGGGAGAAGGAACGCGGCCTGCCGGTGCGTCGCGTCCCCGGCGGCGGCCGCCGCGCCGTGTACGCCCTGCGCGCGGAAATAGACGCCTGGCTGGCCGGCCAGCCTGCCGAGCCGCAAACCCCTCCAGCGGTCATGAAGAAACCCTCAAGACTGACCGTGGGCATGTCCCTGGCTCTCGCCGTAGTCGCAGCGTTGACCCTCTGGGCCGTCCTGAAGGGCCGAGCGCAAGCCAGCGCGGAGACTCCGGTTCGCGTGACGTTTGCCGGGGACACGCTGACGGCATGGAACGCGACAGATGGCATCGTCTGGCAGCATCGCTTCCCATCGGCGATGGACAATCCCGGCGGCGGCGCCTGGCGGATGGGCGCAGAGCGGGCGCGCCTCGTTGACCTGGACGACGATGGACAGAAAGAGGTCCTGGCTGTGGTCCATGTGCCCCAGGGGGCCGGTGTGGGCGTGCTGGCCCGCACGGAGCTCGACTGCTTTTCATCCGGCGGTACGCTCCTTTGGCGTTACGTCCCGGAAGCCGTGTTTCGGTTTGCGGGCCGGGACTTCTCCGGGCCGTGGGTTATCTATGACTTGATGGTATCGGCAGAGCCAAGAGGGAAGGTTGTCTGGCTGGCGGTCAACCACCATACCTGGTGGCCGTCCTATGTGGTGCGCTTGGACGGGGAGGGGCGCCCAGAGACTCGATTCGTGAACACCGGCTCGACTTGGTCCCTCGGCTCCTTCAAGAAGGACGAGGAGGAGTACATCCTGGTGGGCGGCTTCAACAACGAACCTTACCAGGGTTCGCTGGCGGTGTTGAAAGCGGACCAAGAGGCAGCCACGTCGCCGCCGGGTGAACGCGCCGATTCCGCGTTCCGTTGCGAAGACTGCCCGCCGGGCCTCCCCGTCGCCTACCTGCTCTTTCCTCGTTCGGAGTTGAACCGCCTCAAAGGCGTCCCCAACTTCGTTACAGAAGCCGACCCAGTGGGGGAGGCCATCCAAGTCCAAACCTTGGAGGACAAGCCGGGAACCTCCTGCTTGTACCTCCTAACTCCACACCCCGATTGGAGATTGCTCAACGCCAGCTTCAGCGACGGCTATTGGGAACAGCACCGGCAGCTCGAACGCGAAGGCAGAATCAAGCATCCGGCCGAAATATGCCCCGGCCGCACCTGGCCCAAATCCCCTCGCATATGGACCCCGCCGCCGGCTGGACTCAAGTCTCGACGGTAGCTTGCCCCAGCTAGTGGTGGCAACCGTCGGGTTCGATGAATTCCACATAATGTGGCCAGTGAGATTCTGGCTTATCCCGTTACTGAAGGCCATAGTCGCCGTGAATTGCTGTGTTGAACCTGCGGGTACCACCGGGTTCCCAGGGCTTACCTGAATACTCACCAGCGCTACAGCCGGGGGAGGCGGTGACATACTTCCTCCACCGCACCCCGCGATTGCGGCGACAAAAGCCGCTAGGTCCACACACGTCCGGCGTTTCATCATCTTTTTGGTTCCTCCAGGACGAGTTTCTCTGACACCCTCGGCAAGAGACTGACGCCGGGGCTACTGTTTCCTAACCACGGCGGTTCCTGCCAAGCGGTCACCGATACGTTCACCTTGGGCCATCAGGGAGATACCCTCAACGAGAATCATTATTCCAGCGATGGGCGGCCCCAGGAGGTATCCTAGAAGGGGAATAGTCATAAGAATCGGCCCCAGCGCGAGGGGAGCGTTCCGGAGTATGAGTGCTTTGGTTGAAGCTGGCTGGCCGTCCTTTTGAACGACGCGAAGGCCCAAAGCCAATTTGCCCAGGCTGGCGCCTACTATATCTCGCAACAACCAATAGGGTGCCAGCAAGCAGCCGGCGACCATTATTCCGATCAACGGAATGATGGCCACGAGCCCCAGCAGCATCGCCGGGATCACGTCAATCAAGTAGCCCGCGAACCTAACCCCCACGTTTGCCGCAGCGCCGGTAATCAGTTTTGGGGTTTGAACCGCGCGCGGTTCGCTAGTCTCAGTAGCGGTCATCGCTTCCCTCACCCTGCCTAAACTACTTTGCCGGATAGATGCCGAAATCGAAGAGCCTGCCGCCGCTGACACCCATCGCCGCGGTTCCTCCCGCGTAAAAGAAACAGTACTCGCCCGGCGGCAACGGGTTCTCTGCGATGACCCGGTAAATGCCCGGCGCGATTTTCTCAATCCGCATCGCGACCGTGTCTTTGGAGCGAGTGCCGGTGGAGGCGCCGAACGCGTTCCACTCTCCCACCACCAGTTCACGCTCGTCCTTCTTCACGTTCATTTTGGCGAGCACGAACTCATTTGGACTGGTGGCGCCCGCGATCCAGTAGGCGCCTCCGTGTCCGAGGCCATGGGTAGCGGATTCGAAGTAGAACCAGAACTCTGGTTTTTCCTCCGCAATCCGTTGATTGGCCTGTTTGCTGCGCACCACTGCTTTCCACTTTGTCTTGGCCAATCCGTAGGTCATAGCCGATGCTAATACCCCGCCGGTTTTGCCACCCGAGTAAACTGTCGGTTCAAGCTGTACCAGCCCCTTGTCCCGCGCTTCCTTGGACAGCCAGTAGATGCCCGCCGGGTGGGGAGTTCGCGGGTCGTTCGGATCGACGGGCGGCGCTTCCTTGGACTTGGCTTCTGTGGCCGCGTTATGCGCGGCCCCCACCTCGACCATGACCTGAATAATCGAGTCGCTGACGCCGGCCTCCTTGAGCTTGCTCAGCGCTTCCATGCCGATATCAAATCTGCAGGAGGAAGCTTTGATTTTCGCAATGACGACGGAATCACCGAACTTGAGCTGAGTCATCCTGATGACGTCCGCGTTCGTCAAAGGAGCATCAGTCGGCGGTGAAGAGTCTTGGCTCCAGGCCACGGGAGAACAGCCACTGAGGAGTCCGAAGAGCAACAGCATTCTCAGGAATGCTGGGCGCCAGTTCCGCATAGTCACGAGCCCTCAAAGCACCGGTCTGTGAGTTTGGGACAATTCATAAATTTAGAAATCTGGGCCGCGATTCACAAGCGACGGGATGTGACAAAAAGCGACAGCCGGGCGGGACTGATTATCCAATTCGGGAACCAATCGGCCTTTACACTTGCGTGCAATTGACGGCGGTGGTACGGTTTGGGCGGCGCCGCAGGGACCCGGGGCGGGTTCGGGGGCGCCCGGTTAAGGGCTGTGGATGGCCTGAGTTAGGCTGTGGAAATGGGCTGTGAAAAAGCTGTGGAGCGCGAGCCTGTCCCGCCGTTCCATTGATTCCTCGCAACCCGTCGCTCATCCTCGCGGATTTGCACCGATGAGTCTCGCGAACGGCTGACGACTCGAGCGGTACAGCGGATTTCGGGCGCCTCAAGCAGCGCCCCTACGGTGTCTAGTGGCGTACTGGTTTGAGAACGAGCGCAAGTTGCCCACCGGCCGGCTGGCCGCGGCGTACTACGTCATTACCGGCCTGAGCCTGCTGCTGCTTTCTGGCTTCTACAAGCTGCAAATCATGGACACGGAAAAGTACGCGCTCCTGGCCGAGCGCAACCGCATCCGCACGTTTCCCATCGTCGCGCCCCGCGGACGCATCCTGGACCGCGAAGGGCGCGTCCTGGTGGACTCCTATCCCGGCTTCGGCGTGCTGCTGCTCCGCGACGACCTCCATGAAGTGGAGCGCCACCTCCCGGAGATCTCCGCCGGCCTGGAGATCCCCCTCGAGGAATTGCGCGCCAAGCTTGCCGCGGCCGCTCACCTGCCCAAGTACGAATCGGTCAAAATCAAGCGCGACGCTTCCGAGGCCGACATCGCCTTCGTCGAGTCGCACCGCCTGGACATCCCCGTGCTCGAGCTGCACATGGACCACCGCCGCAACTATCGCCGGAACGGCTTCCTGGCGCACACCGTGGGTTACGTGGGTGAAGTGAGTGAACAGCAGGTGGCTCGCAGCAAGGGCAAGTACCAGCCCGGCGACATTATCGGCAAGGCCGGCCTGGAGCGCCAGTACAACGACACCCTGATGGGCAAGGACGGCTACCGCCGCGTGGTCGTGAATAGCGTGGGCCGCGAAATGGGCCGCCTCGAGCACGTGGAAGCCATTCCCGGTAAAGAGATTCAGGTCACCCTTGACCTGGACCTGCAACAGGTGGCCGAGGAGGCCCTCGGCCAGCAGAAGGGCGCGGTGGTGGCGCTGGACCCGCGCACCGGCGAAGTTCTGGCCATGGCCAGCCGCCCGGCGCCCGACCCCCGCGACTTCGCCAGGGGCATCGAATCGGAAAAGTGGCGCGAGCTCAACGAGAGTTCCGACGCCCCCATGCTCAACCGCGCCATCCAGGCGCAACTGGCCCCCGGCTCGGTCTTCAAGATCGTCATGGCCGCCGCCTACCTGGATGACAAGACCATCCCCGGGGATTTTTCGGTCTATTGCGGTGGCGCGGCCGATTTCTACGGCCGGGCGTTCCGCTGCCATGTCTGGCGCAAGGGCGGCCACGGCCAAGTGGCCCTGCACAAGGCCGTGGTGCAGTCCTGCGACATTTTCTTCTACAACGTGGGCAAGCGCCTGGGCATCGAGCGCATCGCGCAGTACGCCACGGCTTTCGGGCTGGGCCGCCGCACCGGCATTGACCTGCCCGCCGAAGAGGCCGGCCTGGTACCCAGCCAGGAATGGAAGCAGCGCGTGTTCAGGGACAAGTGGTACGCCGGCGAGACCATCTCTGTCGCCATCGGCCAGGGCGCCCTCATTTCCACTCCCTTGCAACTGGCGCGCACCGTGGGCGGCATTGCCCTGGGCGGCGTCTTCAAGCAGCCCCACCTGCTGAAGGGCATGAAAGACGTGGCCGAAGAGCGCTTCCCGCTCAGCGAGGAGCACACTGAAAAAGTGACCCGGGCCATGTTCGGCGTGGTCAACGAAGGCGGGGGCACGGCTGCCGGTTCCCGGCTGCCGGGCATCGAGCTTTCCGGCAAGACCGGGACGGCCCAGCTCATCAGCAACGAGGGCTTGCAGCGGGTCAAAGGCAGTACGCGCCACCTGGTGGACAACGCCTGGTTCGTCGGCCTCGCGCCCCGGCGCAACCCGGAAATCGTGCTAGCCGTGCTGGTGGAGCAGGGCGCGCACGGCTCCAGTGCCGCCGCGCCCATTGCCCGCGACGTGGTCAAGCGCTACTACGAGAAGAAGGCCGCTCGCGAAAAACTGCAACTCACCGCCGCTGGCGCAACGCCGGAAGGCGACGCCGGCGCGGTTCTGCCCGCCTCCGCCGTGCGCCGCTCGCCGCGCGTGCTGGCGCGCCGCGATGAGCCCGCCCCGGGAGGCGCGCAGCCCCGATGAGAGAGACGCGCCGCGACTTCGATTGGTGGCTGCTCTTCCTGGCCATCGCCATCTGCGCCATCGGCGTGACGGCCATCTACTCGGCCAGCCGCTTCAGCGGCGCCAATACCCACGTGCGCCAGCTCACCTGGGTCGCTGTGGGCCTGCTGGCGCTCATCGTGCTCTCCCGCGTGGATTACCACAAGCTGCTCGATCAAGCCCCGTTGCTCTATCTCGGCGGCCTCACCCTGCTGGTCCTGGTGCTGTTTGTCGGCATTGCCCGGCATGGCACGCGGGGCTGGCTGCCGGTGGGCGGGTTTGAATTGCAGGTGGCTGAATTCGCAAAATTGGTTATAATTGTGGTGCTGGCGCGCTTCTTCAGCGAAGTGCGCACCGACCGGTTGACGCTGATGGACCTGGCCAAGGCCGCGGCCATCACCGCTTTGCCGGTCTGGCTGGTCATGCGGCAGCCGGACACAGGGACGGCCCTCATGTTCGTGCCCGCCCTGCTGGTCGGCGCTTTCTTGGCGGGCGTCCAATGGCGGCACGTGGCCGCCGCCGCCGTGATCGGAGCGATGCTGCTCCCGGTGGGCTGGTTCATGCTCAAGCCTTACCAGCAGCAGCGCATCCAGACTTTCTTGAACCCGGAGGAGAACCCGCAAGGCGCCGGTTACCAGACGTTGCAGGCCCGCATTGCGGTCGGCTCCGGGGGATTTGCGGGCAAGGGGTTCGGCAAGGGCACGCAGAGCCAGTTGGGTTACGTGCCCGTGCCGACTTCGGATTTCGTCCTGACCACGCTGGCGGAGGAGTGGGGTTTTGCCGGCGTGCTCCTGACGCTTTCGCTGTACACGGCATTGTTGCTGCGCCTGGTCCAGATCGCCCAAAAAGCAGTGGACCGCGCCGGGATGTACCTGGTGATGGGTGTGGCGGCGATTCTCGGGGTCCATATCTACTGGAATGTGGCCATGGTGATCGGCTATGCGCCGGTCACCGGCATCCCGCTGCCGCTGATGAGCTACGGCGGGTCGGCCACGGTTTTTGCTTTCATGGCGCTGGGCCTGGTGATGAACGTTCGCATGAACCGCTTCGTCAACTGAACCCGCGCCCCTTCCGCCGGCCCTCGCGGCCCGGAAAAGAACATTGCGTGAACACCGCGTGAGAGCGCTCCTTTCCATGCAGCGGATGGCAAGCCCGGGCTCGCGGGAGACGAGCCCCCGGCCCGCTACCAGCGGGTCCCCGCCGCTTCCGGCGCCGCCGCGCGCGTGTGTCCTGAGGAGTTTCCATGTCGAAAGAGCTGGTGATTTCGGCCGCCGCGCACGAGACGCGCGTCGCCATCCTGGAAGATGGACAGCTTTGTGAAATCTATGTAGAGCGCGAAAAAGAGTTCGCCCTCGTCGGTAGTATCTACAAAGGCCGCGTCACCCGCGTGCTCCCCGGCATGCAGTCGGCCTTCGTGGATATCGGCCTCGATAGCGACGCCTTCCTGTACGTCAGCGACTTCCTCGAAGACCTCGAAGAGTACGACAGCGTCGTCAGCACCGTGGAAACCAAGGTGCTCCGGATGGAGCAGGACGGCGGCCAGGTGTTCGCCCCTCCCGCGCCGCCGGCGGCCCCGGCCCCCCTGCCCCCGCCTGACGAGCCCGCGCTAGCCGGCACGCCGGCGTCCCCGCCGCTCGATGCCGCGGAAGAACCCGTTTCCGATAGCAACGATGCCTCGGCTTCCGAAGCGGAGGCGGTCCCCGGCGCCGCGCCGCGCGCCGCTGCTGCGGTCCCTCCCACTCCCGCGCGAACCGAAGACCTGCTTCCCGGCGAAACCCGCTCCGCCCCGGGGCAACGGCCTCCGGCCTCCGAACGGCCCGCCGGCGATTACCGCGGGGGACGCCGCGATGACTTCCGCGGCGGACGCGGACGCTTCGGCGGCGGGCGCGGCGGCCGCGACCGTTTTGGCCGAGGACGCGGTCGCGACGATCGCCCCCCCCGCGACGATCGCCCCCCCCGCGACGATCGCCCCCCCCGCGACGATCGGCCCCCCCGCGACGATCGCCCCAGCCGCGGCGACCGGCCACGCTTCGGCCGGGACCGCGACTTCCCCGCTTCCAAGTACTCCGCGCACCGGCCCTACGAACCACCCACCGCCGAAACCGCGGATAGCATCATTCTCCCCGGCGAGTCCCTCTCGCGCTACAAAAAACGCGGCGTGGCTGAAGCGCCCCCCAGCGAACTCCACGCCGAAGACAACCTGCAAATGAGCCGCGAGCCCGCCGCGGCCTTCGGCGAGTTGCACGCCGAGGCGCGTCTCGGCGCGCAGCCGGATGCGCCGGCCGGGTCCGCCTCGCCTGACGCCGCGGTCGCCGAGGCCGTCGCGCCCCCTGCTGAGCTGCATTCACTTGATTCATCGGAACCAACGCGCGCCTACCAGGCCCCCGTTCCCGCCGCGGTCCTGGAGCACCCGTCTCCTGCGGACCGCGGAGGACCCCTGGCTGCTGGCGCTGTGGTTGAGGAAGAAACGGACCTTCCCGCCTACGGATCGAGCGACCTGACCGAAGAAGAGCGCATGGAGCTGGCCGAGCAGCTCGCGGAAGTCGAGCACGAAGCCGAGCAGGAACGCGCCGTGGGCGGGACCGGCCACAGCGATGACGAGGAAGACGAAGAGTCCGAGGAACACGGCCTGGCGGATACGGCCGCCCTGGAAGAGCCGGAGCAGGTGGCCGCGCCATCTGGCCATCACGGCCCCGACGAAACCGACGTCGAAATCCGCCAGGGCATCCTGGACGCCGCGGCCGAGGCCGCCCACCACGAAGCGGAATCGCAGCCCCGCCAGGCCCGCGTGGAGCCCAACCAGCGCGCCCGTTTCCAGCGGCCCATGCGCCGTGGCGGCCCCGGCCGCCGGCCCGACCGCGACCGCGGTGGACGCGGCCCGCGCGGGCGTCACCAACACCGCCCCATGCCTCCCCGCCGCACTCAGCAAATCTCCGAATTGCTGAAGGCCGGGCAGGAGATCATCGTCCAGATTGCCAAGGAGCCGCTGGGCAAGAAGGGCGCGCGCATCACCAGTCACGTGGCCCTGCCGGGCCGCTTCCTGGTGTACATGCCCACGGTGAACCACATCGGGGTGTCGCGCAAAATCAATTCCGCCGAGAAGCGCTCGCGCCTGCGCCACCTGGTGCAGGAAGCCAAGGCCGTTTACCCCGGCGGGTTCATTGTGCGCACCGCCGCGGAAGCCGCCACCGACGACGAAATTCGCACTGACATTGAATTCCTCGGCAACTCCTGGAAGGAAACCTTGTCCCGCGCCGAGCAGCGCAAGGCCCCCACGCTGCTGCACCGCGACTTGAACCTGGTGGAACGCATCCTGCGCGACCACCTCAGCGCCGACTACACCGCCATCTGGATTGACAACGAGGAGGAGTACGCCAAGGTGGTCGAGTTCGTCGGCCGCTTCCAGCCGGCGCTGGCCAGCCGCGTCAAGCTCTACTCCAAGCAAGTCCCCATCTTCGAGGAGCTGGGCATCCAGCAGGAAATTGACAAGTCCCTGCGCCCGAAGGTGTGGCTCAAATCCGGCGGCTACATCGTCATCAACCACACCGAAGCGCTGGTGGCCATTGACGTCAACACCGGCAAGTTCGTCGGCAAAGGCTCCACCCGCCTGGAAGACACCATCGTGCGCACCAACGTCGAAGCCGTCCGCGAAGTGGTGCGGCAGATCCGCCTGCGCGACCTCGGCGGGATCATCGTGGTGGACTTCATTGACATGGAGGAGCGCCGCAACCGCGAAAAAGTGATGCACGCGCTGGAAGACGCGCTGCGCGCCGACCGCGCCCCCTCCAAGGTGCTGCCCTTCAACGAATTCGGCCTGGTGGCCATCACCCGCAAGCGCACCAAGCAGGCCCTCGAACGCGTCCTGTGCCAGCCCTGCCCCTACTGCACCGGCTCCGGCATGGTCAAGTCCGTGCCCACCATCTGCTACGAAATCCAGGCGGAAGCGCGCAAGATGGCCCTCGAGATGGACGGCGCCTCGCTCACCCTGCGCGTCCACCCGGAAATCGCCAAGGCCCTCAAAACCCGCGAGTCCGCCCTGATCGAAGAACTCGAAGGCTGGACCCACAAGACCGTCATCATCCAGTCCGACCCCACCCTGCACTGGGAGCAGTACGACATCCACTAGGGACCGCCGGCTTGGTTCCCCCAACCAGTTGACTCATGGGCGTGAGTCTGATAGACTCATCCTGTGGCTAAACGGTTGCAGGTCATTTTGCGGGACCCGGAATACCGCGAGATTCAGCGTGCGGCGCGCGCCCGGCACATGACCATCGCTGCGTGGGTGCGCCAGGCCCTGGAAGCGGCTCGTTGCGCCGCACCGGCAGGAGATACGGCCGCAAAACTGGCCGCCGTACGCGCTGCCGTCCGGTTGAACTTGCCCCCGGCAGCGGACATGGACCACATGTTGGCGGACATTGAGCAAGGGAAGCTGTCTGACCCCTCCTTCAAATGATCCTCGTGGATTCCAATATTCCCATGTACCTGGTGGGCCCGCCACATCCTCTCAAAACAGAAGCGCAGCGCCTGGTGGAAGGCCTGCTTGTCGGCCGGCAGCGTTTGGTCACTGACGCGGAAGTTCTCCAGGAAATCCTCCACCGGTACAGGGCTCTGAATCGCCCGGCCACGATTCAGCCCGCGTTCGATACCTTGCTGGGCATCGTGGACACGGTCTTTCCTTTCGATCGTGCGGCCGCCGAGCGCGCCAAGGAAATCGTGCTGGGCTATCGCAACTTCTCCGCTCGCGACGCCGTGCACCTTGCCGTGATGCAGCAACACGGCCTCGAGCAGATCCTCAGCTTTGACTCCGGCTTCGACGCCTTCCCCGGAATCACGCGCCTCTCCTGAGCTTGCAATTCCGTGAAGGTACGTGCAGGCATCAGGAACCGCTCGTTCTTCCGCGGACCCGTCATTTGCGGTAACGGTCGAGGAGCCGCTGCAGGCGGGGATCGGCGCGCAGCGGGGCCAGGTGCGGGCTGGACTCGATGGCCGGGAAGTCCCGGTAGCCCCCGGCCAGGGCCTTCTCCAGCGCGGCCAGGGCCTTTTCTCTTTCCCCGAGCCCGGCGTGGGCCGACGCCGTGACGAACTGGAAGATCGGCGTCTTCCGGGCGCGCTGCTGGCTGGCGCGCGCCATCTGGTCCAGCGCTTGGCGGTACTGCTTTTGCGCCAGGTACACCTGGGCGCGGCCAAACTCCACGGTGCTGGGATCGGGATTCAGTTGCCCGGCCTGGTCCAGCGCCGCCAGCGACTCCTCAAAGCGGTCCTGTAACAGCAGCGCCCGCGCCAGGTGGTAGTGCGCGCCAAAGAGGCTCGGGTTCAGCCGGATGGACTCCCGCGCGGCCTGTTCCGATTCCACAGGCTCGGGCGGCTGCTGGTAGGCCAGCGCCCACGACAGCAAATCCCAGGCGTAGGGGTTGGCGGCTTCGATGCGCGTCGCCTCGCGGAACTTCTGGGCCGCCTTGCCGTAGTCGAAGCGGTTGGCGTAGATCTGGCCCAGCGCCAGGTGCGCTTCCGCCAGTTGCGGATCGGAGCGCAGCGCTTCCCCGGCGTAGCGCTCGGCGCGGTCCAGGCGCACCGGGTTGGCATCCAGGTTGCGGTAGTACTGCGCCTCCACGCGCGACACGCCCGCCAGCGCCAGCGCGTACTTTGGGTCCGACGCCAGCGCCCGCTCGAAGTGCTGCCGCGCGGCTTCCAGTTTCTCCGGGATGTTGAAGAACTCCACCAAGGCGCGCCCGCGCAGGTACTCGTCGTAGGCCTGCGCGTTCCCCGTGTACCGCCGCGCCACGGCGCGCTGCTCCTGCGGCGTGAGCCGCACGCTCAGCGCCTCGGCGATTTTCAGCGCGGTGCGCTCCTGCACGCCGAACACGTCCTGTATATCGCCTTCGAAGTCCTCCGACCACAATTGGAACCCGTTCCCGCTGTCAATCAACTGCACCGAGACGCGCACGCGGTTCCCTGCCTTGCGCACGCTGCCCTCCAGCACCTAGCCCACTCCCAGCTCCCGGCCAATGGCCTTCACGTCGTCCCGTGATCCCTTGAACCGCTGCACCGAGGTGCGCGCCGCCACGCTCAGCCCGTTGATGCGCGCCAGCTTCCCGGTAATCTCCTCGGTCATGCCGTCGCTGAAGTACTCGTTCTGCGGATCGGCGCTTAGGTTGCGCAACGGGAGCACGGCAACCGCCGGCTTGCCCGGCGATCCCGGGGGCCCGGGCGCGCCGCCGGAGGCCCACAGCAGCAGAGCGGTGCAAGCGGCGCCAAAGGCCGTGGCCCCCAGCGCTCCCAGCGCCAGTTTGCGCCGGGAGACCGGCGCCGCCGCGGCCACCCGCCCGGAGGTGCGTCCTGTATCCGTATCGCGGCGCAGCCGCCGCAGGTCGGCGCGCACTTCCGCCGCGCTCTGATATCGAGTGTCCCGGTCTTTCTCCAGGGCTTTCTGCAGGACGTACTCGAGATCGGCAGGCAAGCCCGGGTTGAGCGTACGCGGCGCCGCCGGCGCCCGGTTCAGGATGGAGTCGTGCACCAGCGCGGTGGTGTTGCCCGCAAACGCCCGCTTGCCGGTAGCCATTTCGTACACCACGGCGCCGAACGAAAAAAGATCGCTGCGCGCATCCAGCCCTTCCCCGCGGGCCTGCTCCGGACTCATGTACGCGGCCGTCCCCACGGTGGCCCCGGGGCTGGTGAGCGGCTCCTGTTGCGCGGCCACCGTCTCCAGATCGGAGAGGCCCGGGTCGGCGGCAGAAAGCTTGGCCAGGCCGAAGTCCAGTATCTTGGCCTGCCCCCGGCGGGTGAGGAAGATGTTAGCGGGCTTGATGTCGCGATGGACGATGCCGTGGGCGTGGGCGGCTTCCAGCGCGTCGGCCACCTGCCAGGCCAGGTCCAGCAGCATATCCACCGGCAGGGCCTGGCCCTGGATGCGCCGGCTCAACGTCTCCCCTTCCAGTAATTCCATCACAATGAAGGATTGCTCGGCGTGCTGGTCAATGTCGTGGATGGTGCAGATGTTGGGATGGTTCAGCGCGGAAGCGGCCCGGGCCTCGCGCCGCAGCCTCTCGATGGCCTGCGCGTCGCGGGCCAGGTTCTCCGGCAGGAACTTCAGCGCCACGGCCCGGCCCAGCTTGGTGTCTTCCGCCTTGTACACCACACCCATCCCGCCGCCGCCCAGTTTCTCCAGAATGCGGTAGTGCGAGACGGTTTCGCCTATCATCGGCTGGAACTCTCGATGGCCGCCATCTTAGGCGCCGCGTCTGCCCAAGTCAACCGCGCGCCGCCGGCTCAAACAGCAGCGGGAAGAATTGGCCCTGTATTTTGCTTCCCGCGGGGACCGGCGGGACGCCCTGCAACAAAGGCTCATCGCTGGCGGATTCCACCCCGTCGCGGAACACGTTGATCACCAGGGCCCGGCGCGGCGTGGGCGTCTGGTTGGCGTAGGAGCCGTGCACCAGCATGGCGTGGTGGAACGAGCCGTGGCCCGCCGGCATCTCGATGGCCTCCGGCTGGAACTGCGCCCGCTGTTCCGGCGTGAGCAGCGGCTGCACGCTTTCCATATTGTCCGCCAGCGCGCCGCGCGGCAGCAACGGCCAGCGATGGCTGCCGGGCACGTAGTGCAGGCAGCCGTTGGCGCGCGTGGAATCATCTAGCCCGATCCAGCAGGAGAGATGCGCCACCGGGCGCGTGCGCGTCCAGTAGGAGTAATCCTGGTGCCAGGCCACGATGCCCCCGTGCCGCGCCGGCTTGCAAAACAGCTGGTCGTGCCAGAAGCGCACCGCCCCGCCCAGCAACTGCCACGCCGGGACGAGGAACCGTGGGTTCCACAACGCATCGTGAAACGCGGGCGAGATGCGCCACGCGCCCAGCGCATGGAAGAGAATCTGGTCCGGCTCATTGCTTTCGTTCGAGTGGAACTCGTAGAACAGGTGGTGCTGTGGGTGCCCGGGGTCCATCAGCGGAACGAGTTCCCCGCGCAAGGCTTCTACCTGCGCATCTTCGAGGATGCGCACCCCCGCAAGGTAGCCTCGCTCGTGGTACTCGCGCAACTGCTCCTCGCCCAGCCGGTAGCCCGCCCATTCTTCGGGCGTCGCCGCCCGCAGGAAGAGCGCGGTCACCGGCCTGTGCCTCGTCGAAAGGTCGGCGTTCATTCGTTGTGGCAGGTGCGACGCGCGTGGCGCCCCTGGATCACACGGCAACATCGTACCACCGCGTCACCGGCCGCGACGCCGGTTATGGTAATCTTCGCCGGGACCGGGCCATGTTCAACCCTCACATGGAGCGCGCCATTGCCGTGGCGTTGGAGAACGTCCGCGCCGGGCGCGGCGGGCCCTTCGCCGCCGTGGTGGTGAAGGACGGGCGCATCATCGCCGAGGGCGCCAACTGCGTCACCGCCTCCAACGACCCCACGGCGCACGCCGAGGTGGTGGCCATCCGCAACGCCTGCGCCGCTCTCGGGAGCTTCCAGCTCCCCGGCTGCGAAATCTACACCACCTGCGAGCCCTGCGCCATGTGCCTCGGCGCCATTTACTGGGCGCGCCCGGCCCGGGTCTTTTATGGTTCCACGCAGCTCGACGCGGCCGCGGCCGGCTTCGACGATTCGCTCATCTACCAGGAAATCCCGCGCCTGCCCGCCGAACGCAAGATTCCTATGATGCAGATCATGCGCGAGGAGTCCCTGCCCATCTTCGAGGCGTGGAAGAAGAGCACCACCAAGGTGGAGTACTAGCAGCTTGTTGAAAAACTCCGAAGGTTGTCATTCCGAGCCGCCGCAGGCGGCGAGGAATCTGCATTTCCTGGGATTTCCTGCAAGGTGCAGATCCCTCGCTTCGCCCGGCATGACAGTCCGGAGCGTTTTTCAACAAGCTGCTAGCGGCTGGTTGTTCTAGTTAGACCAGGAGCCTCACCGCTGAGGTCGCAGAGAGAACGGCGGGGGAACTCAACTGTTCAGCTCTGCCCGCTCGGCGTTCTCTGCCGTGAGGCTTTGAATCCCATTCGCTCATGCCGGAGCCCCACATAGGCCGCTCTGTACCGCGCAAGGAAGGGCGCGAGAAGGTCACCGGCGCCGCCCGCTTCGTGGACGACCTCACCTTCCCGGGCATGCTCTATGGCGCGACGGTGCGCAGCCCGCTGGCCCGCGGGCGCATCACCGGGCTGAAGTTCGGCCCAGGCATCGTGTGGAGCGAGTTCACCATCGTCTCCGCCGACGACATTCCCGGCAAAAACCACGTCGAACTGATCCTCCAGGACCAGCCCTGCCTCGCCGCCGCGCAGGTCCATCACCCCGAAGAACCCGTGGTGCTGCTGGCGCATCCCGACAAGTACCGCCTGGAAGAGGCCCGCCGCGCCGTGCACATCGAAATCGAGCCGCTCCCCGCGATTTTCGCCCTGGAGGATTCGCTGGCCTGCAAACAAATCATCTGGGGCGCGGACAACGTCTTCAAGTCTTATCTGGTCCGCAAAGGCAATGTGGACGAAGCTCTGGCCCGCACCGATATCGTGCTCACCGAGGGCGAATACCGCACCGGCGCGCAGGAGCAGCTCTACATCGAACCACAGGGGATGATCGCCGTCGCGTCGCCGGGCGAAGGCGTCACCGTGTGGGGCTCGATGCAATGCCCCTACTACGTCCACAAGGCGCTGGGACCCATCTTCGGCCTGCCCCCGCACAAGGTGCGCGTCGTCCAGTGCGAAACCGGCGGCGGCTTCGGCGGCAAGGAAGAATACCCCTCGATGATCGCGGCCCACGCCGCCCTGCTGGCGTGGAAGTCCGGCCGCCCGGTGAAGATCATCTACGACCGCGCGGAAGACATGGCCGCCACCACCAAGCGCCATCCTTCGCGCACGCGCATCCGCAGCGCGGTGACCCGCGACGGCAAACTCCTCGCGCTGGACATCGAGTTCATCCTTGACGGCGGGGCTTACGCCACCCTGAGCGCCGTGGTGCTCTCGCGCGGCGCTATCCACGCCGCCGGGCCGTACCACTGCCCCAACGTCCGCGTGCTGGCCAAGGCCGTGGCCACCAACGCGCCACCCCACGGCGCCTTCCGCGGCTTCGGCGCTCCCCAGAGCATCTTCGCGCTCGAGCGCCACCTGAACAAGGCGGCGCTGGAGGCGGGCCTGCCGCCCGAGGAGTTGCGCCGCCGCAATTTCATCGCCCAGGGCCAGGCCACCGCCACCGGCCAGGTCATTAAGGAGCCGGTGGACATGCCACGGCTGCTGAACCGCGCGCTCGAACTGAGCGGCTACCAGGAAAAATCGCGCCGCTTCGCCGCGGAGAACCAGCGCGGCAGCATCCGGCGCGGCATGGGCTTCGCCTGCTTCCTGCATGGCGCGGGGTTCACCGGCAGCGGCGAGGAATATCTGGCGTCGGTGGTCCACCTGGAAGCGACCCCTGAAGGGGTAGTGCGCGTGTTGATGGCCAATACCGAGATCGGCCAGGGCACCAATACAATCTTCTCGCAAATCGCCGCCGACGCCCTGGGGATTGGCTTCGAGCAGATCGAAGTGCCGCGCCCGGATACCCGCGCGGCGCCCAATAGCGGGCCCACCGTAGCCTCGCGCACCACCATGGTGGTGGGCAAGCTGGTGGAGACCGCGGCGCTCGGCTTGAAGCAGGCCCTCGTGGCCAGCGGCCTGCTCCCCCCGGGCTACGCGCCGGCTGACTTTGCTCCGGCGTGCGCCGCGTACATCGCGCGGCACGGCGCGCTGCGCTCTTCCAGCCGGTATCAGCCGCCGCCGGGCATCCGCTGGGACGACCGGACCTATAGTGGCGACGCCTACGGCGCTTACGCCTGGGCCGTGTACGTGGCTCAGGTCAGCGTGGACCTGGCCGCATGCGAGGCCCGCGTCGAAGACTTCGTCGCCGTGCAGGAAGTGGGCCGCGTCATCCATCCCGTGCTGGCCGCCGGCCAGATCGAAGGCGGCGTGGCGCAGGCCATCGGCTACGCGTTGTATGAGAATGTGGCCTGGCACGAAGGGCGCATGGTCAACAACCAGATGACCAACTACATCATGCCCACCTCGGCCGATCTGCCGCCCATCCGCGTGGCTTTCGAAGAAACGCCTTACGCCTATGGCCCCTCCGGCGCCAAAGGCATCGGCGAATTGCCCATGGACGGTCCCGCTCCGGCCATTGCCAACGCCCTCAGCGCCGCCCTCGGCGTGCCGGTGGACAGCATCCCGGCCACGCCGGAAGTCTTAATGGCCTTGGTCGAAGGGGCCACCGTAGGCGCGGAACAGTAGGGGCGGAAAAGGGAAAAAGGAAAATGGAAGAAGGAAAACAGAAACCGGAAAACGGAACATGCAAGTCGGAAAAGAAATGGCGCAGCCTCGGCGGTTTTTCCCCTGTTCCCATTTCCCATTTCCCTTTTCCTGTCCTCGGGAGTCACGGGGCGCACGCCACGAATCACGCATCACGATTCACGATTCCCGATTCACGATTCACCAATCACGAGTCACGATTCGCCAGTCACGCCCATGTCTGACGCCGCCGCCAAAGTGTGGGTCACCTGCAACGTCAACGGCGAGGACCGCGAGCTGCACGTCTACCCCCTGGCCCGCCTGCTGGACGCCATCCGCGAGGAACTGAAGCTGACCGGGACGAAAGAGGGCTGCGGCGAGGGCGAGTGCGGCGCCTGCTCGATCCTGCTGGACGGCAAGCTGGTGAACAGTTGCCTGGTGCCCGCCCTGCACGCGCAAGGCGCGCGCATCACCACCATCGAAGGCGTGGCCTCCGGCGAGCGGCTCCACGCCGTGCAGGAGGCCTTCATCGCCTGCGGCGGCGCGCAGTGCGGCATCTGCACCCCGGGCATGGTGCTGGCCGCCGTCAGCCTGCTCGAACGCCACCCCAGCCCGGAGGAGGCGCAAATCCGCGAGGGCCTGGCCGGCAACCTGTGCCGCTGCACCGGCTACGTGAAGATTTTTGAATCCGTAATTGCGGCGTGCCGCAGAACTTAGCATGCGATCCTACGTGCCCAGTTACGCGCTGATTGCCCCGAGCGATTTGAACGACGCCCTGCGCCTGCTCGGCGAGGGCTGGCGCCCGTTCGCCGGCGGCACCGACCTCATGGTGCTCCTCGAAGCAGGCCAGCTGGACCATCGCAAGTGGTTCAGCATCTGGAATCTGCCGGGGCTGCGCGGCATCCACCATGCGCCGGGCTACGTCACCCTGGGCGCGCTCACCACCTACCGCGACGTGCTGGCCAGCCCGTTGCTCCAACGCGAGTTCCCCATGCTTTGCGCGGCCGCGCGCGAAACCGGCGCCATCGCCACGCAGAACCGCGGCACGCTCGGCGGCAACATCGTCAACGCCTCCCCCGCCGCCGATTCCCCGCCCGCGCTGCTGTGTTACGACGCGGAATTGGAGCTGGCCTCCGCCGCGGGCGCCCGCTGGGTGGCCTACGACGAATTCCACCTGGGCTACAAGAAAATGCTCTTGCGCGGCGACGAACTGCTCAAGTCCATTCGCCTGCCGCGGCGTGGCGCGCCGGTGCGCGTTTCGCAGGCAAGCGCCGGATTTGCGGGCGCCGCCGCATCGCCCGCCCCGGGCGGCGCCAACGGCTGGCGCGACTACTACCGCAAAGTCGGCACGCGCAAAGCCCAGGCCATTTCCAAGGTGTGCTTCGCGGGCTCGGTGCTGCTCGAAGACGGCGTGATGCGCGACGTGCGCATCGCGCTCGGCAGCGTCGCCCCCTTCCCCCTGCGCTGCCGCATCACCGAGTCCATCCTGCGCGGGCAACACCCTTCACCGGCGTGGTTCGCCGCGGCCCGCCGCGAACTGGCCGGGGAGATTACGCCCATTGACGACGTGCGCTCGACGGCGGCGTACCGCCTGCGCGTCGCGCAGAACCTCTTGAGCGAATTCCTCTCGCTAATCTGAATAGCCACAGAGGCGCAGAGGGCACAGAGAACGGAACGCGAAACAGAAAAGAGAAAGGAGATGGCGCCCGGCTGGGTACGTAGGCTCACCTGATTACAACTCTTTTCACTTTTCTGTTCTTTTTCCTTCCTTTTCGGTTTTCCCTGCTGTTCTCTGCGCCTTCTGTGCCTCTGTGGCTATAATCCCCGCCATGCCGAAACTGGCGATTCGCGCGCGGCACGTGGTGACGCCGGAAGGAGTGCGCGCGGCGGCGATTCACGTCGCGGACGGCGTGATTACCGCGGTGCACGAGTTCGACGACGTGCCGCCGGCCGCCACCGTGGAAACGGCAGCCGATGACTGCGTGGTGATGCCGGGGCTCGTGGACACTCATGTACACATCAACGAGCCGGGGCGCACCGAGTGGGAAGGGTTCGAGACGGCTACGCGCGCGGCGGCGGCCGGCGGCGTCACGACGCTCATCGAGATGCCCCTCAACAGCATCCCCGCCACCACCACCGTGGCGGCGTATCATCAGAAGCTCGCGGCGGCGCACGGCAAACTGCACGTGGACGTGGGCTTCTGGGGCGGCGTGGTTCCCGGCAACACAAGCGAGCTCGAAGGGCTGTGGCAGGCGGGCGTCTTCGGCTTCAAGTGCTTCCTCGTGCCCAGCGGCGTGCCCGAGTTCGAGCACGTCGGCGAATCGCATCTGCGCGAGGCCATGCCCGTGCTGGCGCGGCTGAGCGCGCCGTTGCTGGTTCACGCGGAATTACCCGGGCCGATTGACGCGGCAACCGCGAAACTGGGCACAGCCCGGAATGACTGCGCCACTTCGCACGCGGCGTGGCTGGCGTCGCGTCCGCGCGCGGCGGAGAACGAAGCCATCGCGCTGATGATCCGGCTGTGCGTCGAGACCGGCGCGCGCGTGCACATCGTGCACCTTTCTTCCTCCGACGCCGTGCCGATGTTGCAACTGGCGCGTGCCGACGCCCTGCCGCTCACGGTGGAAACTTGCCCGCACTACCTGACCTTCGCCGCGGAGGAAATTCCCGATGGCGCCACCGAGTACAAGTGCGCGCCGCCGCTGCGCGAGCGCGCCAACCGCGAAGCGCTGTGGCGCGCGCTGCGCAGCGGCCTGATTGACCTGGTGGCCACCGACCATTCGCCCGCGCCTCCCGCGATGAAGCAGCGCGACACGGGAGACTTCTTCCGCTCCTGGGGCGGCGTCGCGTCGTTGCAGTTGGGCCTGCCCGCCCTGTGGACCGAAGCGCAAAAACGCGGTTGCGGCCCGGCAGACGTGGCCCGCTGGATGTGCGCTGCGCCCGCGCGGCTGGCCGGGCTGGATGGCCGGAAGGGCGCCATCGCCTTGGGCGCAGACGCGGACTTCGTGGTCTGGAATCCCGACGCCGAATTCAGCGTTGAGCCTGCTAAACTGCACCACCGGCACAAGCTGACGCCGTACGCCGGGCGCGCGCTGCGCGGCGTGGTGCGGGAAACGTGGCTGCGCGGGGAGAGAATCTACAGCCAAGATTCGGTTACGGCGCGCGCGGCCGGAAGAATCCTGAAGCGAGGGCAGACTTGAGCAAGATCGAACCGGGGCCGCCGTTCACTGAATTGTTCGACCTGGCCGCCGAGCGGTTGGGCGGCGCCGTGCTCTACGCCAACGACGACTTCTTCGCGCCGAAGGAGAACCTGCTGAAAGCGTCCAAGCCCGTCTGGATCGAGGACAAGTACACCGACCGCGGCAAATGGATGGACGGCTGGGAGTCGCGCCGCCGCCGCACCCCTGGTTTCGACTGGTGCATCCTCAAGCTCGGCCTGCCCGGCCTGGTGCGCGGCTTCCTGGTGGACACCAGCTACTTCACCGGCAACTACCCGGAACGCTGCTCGGTGGAAGGCTGCGCCGCGGATGTTTCCGTCCCGCTGGCCCAGCTCACCAGCGACCAGCACCTGTGGCAGGCCATCCTGCCGGAGTCCGCGCTGCGCGGCGACACGCGCAACTTCCTCGAAGTGGACTCCGGCTTGCGCGCCACGCACCTGCGCTTCCGCATTTTCCCCGACGGCGGCGTGGCCCGCCTCCGCGTCCACGGCGAAGTGTTGCCCGACTGGTCCCGCATTTTGGCGGCGCAGTCGGAGATGGATCTGGCGGCCGTCGAGCACGGTACGCGCGCCGTCACCTCGAGCGACCGCCACTACGGCAACCCCAACCACCTGCTGCTCCCCGGCGCGAGCACCCACATGGGCGATGGCTGGGAAACCAAACGCCGCCGCGGCCCCGGCTACGATTGGTGCGTCCTCAAGCTCGGCGCGCCCGGCACGATCCGCCGCATCGAAGTCCAAACCACCCACTACAAAGGCAATTTCCCGGAAAGCTGCTCGCTGGAGACCTGCCACGCGCCCGGCATCACTGACGATGCCTTTGCCACCGCGCTCGGCGTGGCCGGCAACGCCCCCACCGGCGCCGGCGTCCCGCTCGATTGGCGCGAGCTTCTGCCGCGCTCGCCCGTGCAGGCCGATAGCCGTCTCTTGTTCGAAAAGGAATTGCGCGCCGCCGGCCAAGCCACCCACGTCCGCTTCAACATCTTTCCCGATGGCGGCGTCGCCAGGCTGCGCCTCTGGGGCGTAACAAAGGGGCCAGCGTAGATGGAAAGATCGAAGAGTCAGGAGATCAGGAAGTAAGGAAGTTAGAAACTAAGAAAGTAAGGAAGTAAGGAAACGCGGGGCCGCGACCGGAGTTTTCCTTGGCTCCTTACCTCCTTACTTCCTGACCTCTTGACCTCCGCCTTGAAGCACGGTTCACGAAACACGAGACACGCCACACGACTGTGAATCCGAATCTAGCTCTGCTCAACGCCATGCCCGAGCCGCTGGCCCAGGCCACCCTGCTGGCGTGCTGCGGCTCGCACATCTGGGCGCGACGCATGGCCGACGAGCGGCCGTTCCAGTCGCTGGTCCACGTTTTCGCCGCGGCCGAGCGCATCTGGCAGGACCTGGCGCCGGAAGATTGGCTCCAGGCATTTCGCGCGCACCCGCGCATCGGCGAGAAGAAGCCCGCGGCCGCCGCGGTGAAGCAGTCGCAAGTGTGGTCAGAGAAGGAACAGTCGGGGACCCAGTCGGCCGCGCCGGAGACCATGGCCGCGCTGGCCGAGGCCAACGCCGCCTACGATGCGCGCTTCGGTCACCTCTTCATCGTCTGCGCCAGCGGCACATCCGCCGAGGAGATGCTTGCCATTTGCCGCCAGCGCCTCCAGAATGACCCCGGCCAGGAGCTGCGCGTCGCCGCCGCCGAACAGGCGAAAATCACGCGGCTGCGCCTGGAGAAACTGCTGGCCGCCGGGTAGCACAGGCTTGCCGCCTGGCCGTTTGAACGTGGCCCCCGGTCGCTCCATTTGCGACGGCGCGTCACACATCAGTGCCCGGCCCCAGATGTCCGGCGCTGGCGGACGGAGGCTCAGATCTCAGATTAGACATTACAAGTGAGCGCCATCACCACTCACGTTCTCGATACGGCCCGCGGGCGCCCCGCGGCGGGCGTGCATGTCCGCCTCGAGTTCCAGACCGGCGGGCGCGAGGGCGATCCGTGGAAGATTCTCGGCGAAGGCGCGACCGACCCCGGCGGCCGCCTGCGCAACCTGCTCCCGCCGGGCGCCCTGCTCACCGAAGGCATCTACCGCCTCACCTTCGACACGGCCAATTACTTCCGCGCGCAGAAAGAGAGCGCCTTCTATCCCGAAGTGAAAGTCACCTTTTTCGTTGCCGACGGCGCGCAGCATTATCACGTCCCGTTGCTCCTGAGCCCCTTCGGCTACTCTACTTACCGCGGTAGCTGACCCGGCGCGCCGCGGCCCTTAATTGGGTTACACTTCACGCGCTATGGTCCCCGCCGTCAGCGAATGGCTCAACCTGCTGCTGCGCTGGACGCATGTTTTCGCCGGCATCCTGTGGATCGGCTCCACGTGGTTTTTCGCCTGGCTCGACGGCCGCCTGCACCAGGAAGAATCAAACAAAGACCGCATCCCCCAGGTGTGGATGGTGCACAGTGGCGGGTTCTACGTGGTGGAGAAACGGGGCCAGCCCGACCTGGGCCGCGCCCTGCACTGGTTCCGCTTCGAGGCGGCCATCACGTGGCTGAGCGGCCTGCTGCTGCTGGCCCTGGTCTATTACCACGGCGGGCTGATGGTGGACACGGACGTTGCCGACATTTCCGAAGGCGCGGCGCTGGCCATCGGCATCGGCGCCTTGATTTTCTCCTGGCCGCTGTACGACGGTCTGATGAACTCGCCCATCGGCCGCGACGACCGGCTGGCCGCCGCCGCCGGCTTCCTGCTCATCTCCGCCTCCGCCTACGGCCTCACCCAGTGGCTCAGCGCCCGCGCCGCCTACATGCACGTGGGCGCCATCCTCGGCGGCCTGATGACCGCCAACGTGTGGATGCGCATCCTGCCCGCGCAGCGCAAAATGATCGCCGCCACCAGCGCCGGCAAAGAGCCCGACGCCAAGCTGGCCGCGCGCGCCAAACTGCGCTCCAAGCAAAATACATTTATGGTCGTCCCGGTGGTGTTCATCATGATCAGCAACCACTACCCGGCCATCAGCTACGGCCACCGCTACAACTGGGTGATCCTCTCGGCGCTGGTGCTGATTGGTTTCGTGGTCGCCAAGTTCATCCGCCGGGCGTGATCCTGGTCCCGCGCTCGGCCTTGAGTTTGCGTTTTGCATCTGAGTCTTGCATTTGGATTGTGAATCTGACCGATGGCCGCTCCCGCCGCCCAAAACCGCTACGGCGTCTCCCGCGTGCGCTTGCTGAAGGTGGGCCGCCGCTCGGATCGCCACGATGTGAAGGACCTCACCGTCTCCATCAGTCTTGACGGCGACTTCGGAGCCGGCGTCGCTTCCGGCGACACCTCTGCCTTGCTGGCCCCCGAAACGCTGCGCAACACCATCCACGCCCTGGCGCTGAACACGCCGCCGGAAATCGGCGAAGAGCAGATCGAGCAGTTCGGCGCGCGCCTGGCGGAGTACTTTTTGGACGGAAATTCCGCCCTTTCGCACGTGACCATCGAGATTGCCGAGGCCGCCTGGTCGCGGCTGAACGCCGGCGGCAAGCCCCATCCGCAGGCCTTTGCCCGCGGCATCGAGGAGCAGCGCACCGCGCACGTCACCGCCTCGCGCCAGGGCGTGCATTTCGATGTCGGCTTCCGCGACGCGTTTCTGCTGAAGACGGCGCCCGCGGCCTTCCTCGGTTACCGGCAGGACCCGTTCAGCTCCCCGTCCGAGGCCGGCGACGCGCTGTTGGCCGGCGCGCTGACCGCCTCCTGGCGCTACCAGTCCGGGGAAGTGCCCTTTGCCACGGTCTGGCACGGCGCCCGCCAGGCCTTGCTGGACACGTTCGCAACGCACGAAAGCCGCTCGCCGCAACATTTGCTGCACGCCATGGCACAGACCGCGCTGGCCAGTTACGATGAAATTGCCGGCATTTACCTGGCGCTGCGCCGCCGCTCGTGGCCGCCGGCCGACCTCTCGCGCTTCGGCCTCGACAATCGCAACGAGCTCTTCCTCCCCGCGGACACGCCCGAAACCGTGACCGAAGTTCGCTTCATTCGCCCCGCCCTGTGACTAACCGGGGAAAATGCCCGCATCAACGGGCGTTTCATCGCATCGGCAGTCAGGTGGGCCGAATGACCACCACGTCTCCGGGCCGGATAGCATCCAGCGCGCCGCGAACCTCCGCGAGGTAAGGCAGGATGTCCGCGACGCGATTGGGTACAGCCAGGATCAAGACGGCCAAGGATAAGCCCCTGAGGTTTTGCTGGTACGGGAGGTTTCGATCCACTGTGAGCAGGACGTCGAACCTGCCTTCGGCCAAACGAATCAACTCTCCATTCTCTGCTTCAGACCACCCCATCTCCTGCACCGTGAAGACTTCGAAGCCCTGGAGAGAGTCCTTGAGGAGGAGGGGAACGCACTCGTCAAGCAGCCCTTTCTTCATGCGGTAGTGAGAAGCGCTTCTCTAGATAGGTCAAGAACCGCTTGAGCCTTTTCCCGGCTGACGCTGGGGAAGTTCCGCAAGAACTCGTCCAAGGTCTCCCCCGCGCGCAAATAATCAAAGAGCGTTTGCACGGGGACGCGAGTTCCCTTGAAAACGGGGGTGCCGCTCAGAACCTGCGGCGAGCAATGGATCAGTTCGTCTTTGCTCATACAAAACCTCTGCAGTCATCATAGCAGGTTGCGGGAGCGAGCGATCTACTTCCTCCGGCCGTTGAGGATTTTGACGAAGGACGCGGTGCGCAGCTCGTCCAGGGTGAGGCTCATCAGCGGCAGCGCTTCCTCCACCGAGAGCGCGCCGCAGTTGATGGCCCGCAGGAAGTAGTTGAGCAGGCCCTGGCCGGTGGCCGCGTCGTCGAAGACGTCGCCCACCAGCGTGGCCTGCGCGGCCTTGGCCACGAAGTTGCGCAGCCGCTCGCTGGCCGCCGCCACTCCTTCCAGGAAGAACGCGTACACCGCGGCGTAGCGCGTGGGCAGTTGCGCCGGGTGCAGGTCCCAGCCCTGGTAGAACCCGGTCTCCAGCGAGTGCCGCGCCTGGTCGTAGTGCAGCTTCCAGGCGCGGTGGACCACTTCGCGGTTCTCGCGCGCCTGCGCTTCGCTGAGCGCCCGGCCTGCGCCGGCGCGATGCGGGCCCACCGGCATGATGTTGGTGGCGCCGTCGCTCAGCCACACGCCCGTGCCCGCGTAGGCCACCTGCATCATGTGCTTGGCGAAGTCGCACGCCGGATGCGTCATGTGCTGGTACGCCGCGGTGACGCTGCACGACGCGGTGTAGTCGTACGTGCCGAAGTGCGCCGCCGTGCACCGCCCGCGCGCCGCCTCCAGCAGCAGCGGCAGGTGATTTTCCCCGCGCGGTGTAAAGAGCGATTGGGTGATCTCGATCATCATTTCCATCTTCAGCGCGCCCGCGGCCAGCCCCAGCTTGGGCTCCAGCAGCTCGAAGACGTCCACCAGCGCCGCCACGTGCGCCGCCGCCGGTATCTTCGGCAGCGTCACGACGAAGTTCTCCGGCAGCCCGCCTGCCTCCTTCACCAGCGCGGTCAGGAAAATGTCCAGCGTGCGCAGGCTGCGCCCGCGCAATTCCTCATTCAGCGGCTTGATGCGCATGCCGATGAACGGCGGCAGCGTCCCCGCTTTCATCCCCGCGGCCATTTCGCGCGCCGCGCTGGCCGCGTGCCCGTCCTCTTCCGCGTCCGGACGGTTGCCGTACCCATCCTCGAAGTCCAGGCGAAAGTCCTCCACCGCCTCGCGTTTCAGTTTCTCCGCCACGCGCGCGTACACCTTGTCCGCCAATCCATCTCCGCGCGGCAACTCCAGCGCCGCCGCCAGCGTGCCCGCGTCGGGCGCGTACTCTGCGAGCGCGCGCACCCCCAGCGCGCCCAGCCGCTGGGCCGTGTCCGACTTGAACAGGTGCGCGCCGCCGTACACCGTGTGTACCGGCTGGCGTCGCCCGGTTTCGCCCGGGTAGCGCCGGGTCACTTCGCGGTTGGCCTCGGCCAGCCGCGCGGTCACGTCGCGCAGCAATGTCGGGTCCAGCGTCGTCGTCGCGCTCATTGGTTTGCTCCTTGCGGCCGGGGATTATACATTCTCGCTCGTGCCCCGAGCGCTCGTGCTGGTGAACCCCACGTCCGGCGGCGGACGCGCGGCCCGCGCGCGTCCGCACGTGGAGAGCCTGCTGCGCAAGCACGGCGTGGAAGCAACTTTCGCGGAATCGCGCAGCACGGAGGATGTGCGGCGAATCGCGGCGGGGGCCGCTGGACAGGGCTACGACGTGCTGGCCGTGCTCGGCGGCGACGGCACGGCGCATCACGCCTTCAACGCGGCCTTCGCTTCCGGCGTGACCTTCGGCGTTTTCCCAGCCGGCAATGGCAACGACATCGCTCGCGCCCTCGGCCTGCCGCTCGACCCCTTTGCCGCCGCCCGCGCCTTTGCTCGCGGCCGGCCCCGCGCCGTGGACGCGCTCCGCGCCACCACCGCGGATGGCGCTTCCCGCCTTTTCTTTGCCGCCGGCGGCCTGGGATTGGACGCGGCCACTGCCGCGCTTGTCAACGGGCGGTTCCGCCGCCTGCCGGGGGTGGCCCGCTACGTGGCCGCCGCATTGTGGGCCCTGCGCGGGTTCCGCCCCTTCCCTCTGGAAGTGGTGTTCGACGCTGCCCCACGCCCGCTCCATGCTGGCGCCGGGCCCGCGCCGGCCATGCGTTTCGGCCCTTCGCTGTTGGCCGCGGTGGCCAACGGTCCCTGGTACGGCGCCGGCGTGTGCATCGCCCCCTGCGCCCGGATGGACGACGGGCTGCTCGACCTGGCCGTGCTCGGCGAGTTGCCTTTCCTGCGCGTGCTCGACGCGCTCCCCATCGTCTTGCGCGATGGCGATCTGCGCTGGCCGGAAGTGCAGCGCGCCCGCGCACGCCGCGTCCATCTCCGCCCCGCCGGCGACGTCCTCTTCCACGGCGACGGCGAAGTCCTGGGCGCCGCCCCGGTCACCGTCGAAGTCCTGCCCCGCGCATTCAGAATCACCTGTTAGCCACGGAGCCTCACAGCACACAGAGGACGGCAGAAGGCGGAACGCTGAAGGCAGATGGCGGAAGGCAGAACTCAGAACACTCATCACTGACCACCTTCTTCCCCCCTTTCCTCTGTGTCCTCTGCGGCTCTGCGGCTAATTCGGCCTGGTGGTCTCGCGCGGGGCGTAATAGCCGCTCTTGCTGAGCAGGGTGTAGTGGGTTCCTTTGACGCCGTGTCCGGGAGTGAGCCGCAGGTCAATGGCGCGGAAGCGGCCGTCGCGCGTCGTGTTGGTCGAGTAGTAGCCCAGGGTGTAGCGCGTCTTCAGCCGCTCTATCAAGGACTGGAACGCCAGGTACAGCGAGCCCTCGCGCTCCACGTCGAACATCTCTCCGCCGGTCTCCTCGGTGAGTTTTTTCACGCTGACCAGCCCGCGCGGGCCAAAGACGCGCAGGCCCGGCGGGTTCTTCCCCGGCACGCGCAGCCCAAAAACAGCCGCGTCGGCGCGGTGCGCGGCCTGGATCACCGACTGCGGCAGGTGACTGCCCGGATCCGAGGCCACGTTGTCGCTCACCAGTACGATGACCCGGCGGGCCGCCGCGGCCTCTTCCCGCAGGTAGTGCGCCGCCTCAAACACCGCATCATTAATATTGGTGACCCCGCCGGCTTCCATCTGGTCCAGGATGCGGGCCACGTCGGTCTTGTCCGCGGTCAACTCCACGCGCCGTTCCACGCGCCCGGTGAAGGTGAATAGCGCCACCTGGTCTTCCGGCTTCAGCGCCTTGAGCGCGGACTGCGTGGCGTAACGCAGCGGGCGCAGGAAGGGCTCGATGGAGCCGCTCAGGTCCACCACCAGAGCCACCGCCAGCGGCATCTGGTCGCGGCTGAAGTGCGCCACCTTCTGCTCCGCGCCGTCCTCCAGGATGCGGAAGTCGTCCTGCTTCAGCTCGCCCAGCACGCGCCCGCCCCGGTCTTTCACCGTGGCTTCCACCAGCGTCAGCGCCACATCCACGCGGATCGGCTGCTGGCCTTGCGCCACCGCGCTCGCCGCAAGAATTAGCGCCAGCCCCAGCGCCGGCAGGACCAGCGCCATCCAGGCGCGGTGCAGGGCCGCGGGGCCGCGGTCGCGCTCGCCACACAGGTTCATCCCGCTGATTATGAACCCCGCCGCTTGCGCAAGGTTGCTCTTTGTCTCTTGCTTCTTTCCGCCCCCGCTGCTATACAACTCCGCACATGACCGAGCTGATCTGGGACGGGAAATATAAAGATGGTAAGAAGCAGGGCCCCGTCCGCATCGCCCTTCCCTTCCAGACCATCGAAACCGTCAACGAGGGCGAGGACGCCCGCACCCGCAGCATCGGCCTCTTCTCCGCGGGCCGCGAGCCCGAATGGCGCAACCGCCTCATCTGGGGCGACAAGAAATACGTCCTCCCCTCCCTCCTCCCCGAATTCGCCGGCAAGGTCAACCTCATCTACATCGACCCGCCCTTCGACACCGGCGCGGATTTTTCATTTACAGCCACAATCCCTTCGGGGGATCGGAAAGCGCATGGCGAACAGTCGGAATTCCTTAAGGAGCCTTCGTTAATAGAGCAAAAGGCCTACCGTGATACCTGGGGCGTAACCGAAGAGGAAAAAGCGCGCGGAGTCACTTCAACTGACAAGTACATCAGGTGGTTCTACGAAACAGCCACTCTCCTTCGCGATCTTTTGGTGGACGAGGGTTCAGTTTTCGTTCACCTCGACGTGCGAATGGGTCCATACGTAAAAGTCGTGATGGACGAAGTCTTCGGACCGGATAACTTCCTGAACGAAATTGCTTGGTACTACTACAACAAAATGCATGACAGCCGCAAGAAACTGTTGCCAAAAGCCTTTGATCAAATCCTTTACTATGTGAAGAACAGGACTTCCGAATTTGTGTACAACGCGCTACAGGAAGAACGCGATAAGCCAGTGCGCCAACTAAAGCGCGTGAAGGTTGGCGGCAGAATGACTAATACGCGCGATGAAAACGGCAACATCATCTATCAGGAGAAGACTACGCGCACCGTCGACACTGTGTGGCGCATCCGTTGTTTACAACCGGCGAACCTAGAGGAGTGGGTTGGCTTCGAAACGCAAAAACCCGTTGATCTAATTGAGCGAATTATCTCCATTGCCTCCAGACCGAACGATCTACTCCTAGACTGTTTTGTGGGTTCAGGTTCAGCAGCAATCGCCGCTGAAAAACTCGGACGCCGATGGATTGCCTGCGATTTGGGCAGATTTGCGATTCATACAGCACGAAAGCGGCTCCTCTGTATCCCCAAACTGCAGCCATTCTCGGTGCAAAACCTGGGCAAGTACGAGCGCCAAGTGTGGCAGGCAGCCGAGTTTCCCGCCAATGGCGCCGACCGCCTCGAAGAGCAGCGCCAGCGCGAAGCCGCCTACCGCCAATTCGTCCTCGACCTGTACCACGCCAAACCCGTTTCCGGCCACTCTTGGCTGCACGGGGCCAAGGCCGGCCGCATGGTTCACGTCGGCGCGGTGGACGCCCCCGTCACCCTCGACGACGTCAAGGCCATTGCCCGCGAAACCTGGAAAGCCGCCGGTACCGGCAAGTCCTCCCCCGCCACGGCCGCAGTGGATATCCTCGGCTGGGAGTTCTCCTTCGAAATCAACGAGCGCGCCCGCGAAGTCGCCGCGGAGTCCCGCGTGGACGTGGCCTTCAAGAAAATCCCCCGCGAAGTCCTGGACAAGAAAGCCGTCGAGCAGGGCGACGTCACCTTCTTCGAGCTGGGCGCCCTCGACGTCCAGGCCAAAACCAAGGGCCCCGAACTCGCCCTCAAACTCAATGACTTCGTCATCCCCACCGAGGACATTCCCGAGGAAGCCCGCAGGGCCATCAAGCACTGGAGCCAGCTCGTGGACTACTGGGCCGTGGACTGGGACTACAAAAACGACACCTTCCACAACCAGTGGCAGAGTTACCGCACCCGCAAGAACCCCAAAATCGAATTGGCCGCCGCTCACCTGTACGGTGAGCCCGGCGCATATACCGTCGTCGTCAAGGTCATAGACATCCTCGGCAACGACACCACCAAAACCCTGGAAATCAAGGTGACGTGAATGGTGTCAACAACCACAAAAGGGAGGTTGTCATTCCGAGGCGGTGTCATTCCGAGCGCAGCGAGGAATCTGCACTTTGTCGGATGGGGTTCGTCGTTAGGCGCTGTCATTCCGAGGCGGTGTCATTCCGAGCGCAGCGAGGAATCTGCACTTTGTCGGATGGGGTTCGTCGTTAGGCGCTGTCATTCCGAGGCGCTGTCATTCCGAGCGCAGCGAGGAATCTGCACTTCGTCGGATGGGGTTCGTCGTTGTTAGGCGCTGTCATTCCGAGCGCAGCGAGGAATCTGCACTTCGTCGGATGGGGTTCGTTGTTAGGCGTTGTCATTCCGAGGCGCTGTCATTCCGAGCGCAGCGAGGAATCTGCACTTCGGTTCTGGACCTATGGCCGATCGCGTCTATTACGTCTACATCATGGCCAGCCGTTCCCGAACGCTTTACACCGGCATGACCAACGACTTGGAAAACCGCGTGTACCAGCACAAACAGGGCCTCGTGCCCGGTTTCACCACCCGGTACCGCGTGAGCCGTTTGGTGTACTACGAAGCCTTCCGGGACGTGCGCGCCGCCATCGCCCGCGAAAAACAGATCAAGGCGTGGACCCGCGCCAAGCGAGTCGCACTGATCGAATCAAAGAATCCCGCGTGGCATGATTGGGCTGAGGAAGACGCCCGGCGTTGGAGGCGCGTTGGCGCTGCATTGCGCCGCGCGGAAAGCCAAAAGCGAAGTGCAGATTCCTCGCTGCGCTTGATTGGATGACGACAACGGCTCCTTGAGAGCCCGAGTAAACTTGGGTTGCACAAGACCAAGGCTCGGGAGGAAGGAGCCGCGATGCAGATTATAGGATGCGA
>Ga0187893_10000246_pt1 | contig 138632 bp, 131 predicted proteins | sample MA1701074metaG_FD_139574 | JGI IMG/M metagenome (GOLD analysis project Ga0187893, IMG submission 139574) | White microbial mat communities from a basaltic lava cave in the Kipuka Kanohina Cave System on the Island of Hawaii, USA - MA170107-4 metaG ...
AGGGGCGCGTCTCGCAGGCAGAGCAAACGAGCAAGAGGAGGACGTATGACGAACTGGATGAAAGGGCTGTGGCTGGCGGCGGTACTGTGCTGGATCGGAACGTCCGTTTCGGTATGGGCTGAGGAACCGCCGGGGTCGGCAAAACCTGGCGTCACGCCTGTGGCCGGCCAAGCTGGCCCTCCCGCTCCGGGCGGCATGATCCGGCGTGGTGAAGCTGCCATTGAAGCGACTTCTCTCGAAGACATCATGCTGGAAAAAGGCATGATCAGCACGGACGATTGGATCCGCATCAAGGCCGAAGAGGAGCGCAAATTCTCGGAGCGGGCGGTGGTGGCGGAATTCACCGGCAGCCCCCGATGGTACGAGCGGATCAACATGTACGGCTACGGCATGATGCGCTACAACCCCCAGTTGAGCACGACCAGGCCGCTCTCCAACTATCACGACCGGTTCGTCAGTGACGACACCCAGTTCGGTTTTCGTCGGATCCGGTGGGTCATTCAGGGCCAGGTCTCCGACCATGTCGCGTTCATGATTCAACCAGACCTCGCCACCGTCAGCGGGACCAACCCGTACTTCTTGTCCATGCGGGACGCCTTCGGTGACTTCATCTTCGATAAGAACAAGGAATACCGGCTCAGGGTGGGATTGCAGCGGGTTCCCTGTTCGTTCGACAACTGGCAGCCCAGCCGCGTCCGTATGGCGATCGACCGTGCCGATGGCACCAACAGCTGTCAGTCCAGCGAGCGCGACACCGGGCTCAGCTTCATGTGGACGCCCAAGCATGCACAGGCTCGCTTCAAACAATTGCTGGACTATATGTATGGTGCCGGCGATTACGGTGTCTTCGGCATCTGGGTCTATAACGGCCAGGGCGCCAATGTCCTCGATGCCAATGCCGACAAGCACGTGGGTATTCGTCTCGCCTATCCCTTCGAATTATCCGGCGGACGACTCATGGAGGTTGGCATGAACGCTAACAAAGGCATGATCAACGTGACCATGGGGGGTGCCCCCACGGCCGCCGGGACGACGCTGGTTTCATTCAATGGACCTTCCAATCCCGCCGCAGTGCGGAGCCTCAATCGCAACTATAAGGACGAGCGGTTGAATTTCTATGTTTATTACCCGCCCCAACCCTGGGGGTTTATCGCCGAATGGGTCGTCGGCACGGGTCCCGAACGCGATGAGTTCGGGGTCGTGCGGGAAAAGAAGTTATACGGGGGATACGGGCAGCTGCATTATCAGTGGAAATACTCCCATACCGCCCTTGCGAATTTTTACACCCGCTATCAGATGTATGACGGCGGCATTAAATTCCTGCAGGGTGCACCCCAAGACAAGATGTATGAGGTGGAAACCGGGATCGCCTGGCAGCCTGATCCGCAATGGGAATTCACCGTGGCCCACAGTTACATGCACCGTCCCAATACATCGCTGGTCGATTATCAGAATGTCAATGCTCCTGGAAAGCAATTCACCGCCGATGCCAACTTGCTGCGCATGCAGATCGTCTGGTTCTGGAACTAAAGAGCGGTGCATGCGGCGCCGGCGTGAGGCCGTCGCCGCGCACACGTGCCGTCGATCCATGAACGATTACACTCACCTTTCTGAGGCATCGATCGTGAATCCATCATTCATCCATCCATACGACAATCATAGCGATACTTCATAGGGGGGCCTTATCATGGACGTCTTTCATGCCATCCAGGCGAATCTGCTCACGCCGATGCCGATGTTTTTTGCCCTCGGGTTGCTCGCCACCTTCATCCGATCCGATCTCAAGGTGCCGGACGCGTTGTATAAGGGCCTGGTCCTGTATTTACTGGCTGCCATCGGCTTAAAGGGGGGCGCGGAAATTCGTTCTATCGGTTTGACCACGATCTGGCTTCCCCTGCTGGCCTCAGCCGTCCTGGGACTGACCATCCCCTGCATCGGATACTTCGTGCTTCGAAAAGTCGGCCGGTTTTCCGTCTGTGATGCGGCGGCAGTGGCCGGACACTATGGCTCGGTCAGCGCGGTCACATTTGCCGTCGCCTCCCAATTCCTGCTGAGCCTGCATCTTCATCCCGAGGCCTATACATCCGCCTTTCTGGCCATCATGGAGCCGATCGGGATCGTCGCGGGCATCTTTCTAGCCAGATTTGCGCTGAAGGCCGAGAGCGAGCCCTTTGCGCTGAAAATGGAGGGGGAGGCCGAGCCGGAGCAAACGACCGCCTCCAACGGAACGAAGGATGGGTGGTTGCGGCCGGTTCTTCGTGAGGTGATGACGGGGACGGGAACGTTGATTCTCCTCGGGGCCTTGCTGATCGGTTATGTGAGCGGAGAACATGGGCTGGAGCCGACCAAGCCGTTTTTTGAAGCACCTTTTAAAGGCATCCTCTGCCTGTTTATGCTGGAGATGGGCCTGGTGGCCGGCCTGCGATTGCACGAAATCCGGTCGGTTGGCACCTTCCTGCTCGGCTTCGGAATTATTATGCCGATCATTCATGGGATGTTGGGCGTCATTATTGGGGGAATCGTCGGTTTGAGCCTGGGAGGCTCGACCCTGATGGGCGTCCTCTCCGCCAGCGCCTCGTACATCGCCGCGCCGGCGGCGATGCGGATCTCGCTTCCCGAAGCGAACCCATCCTTGTACCTGACGGCCTCATTGGGCATCACCTTTCCCTTCAACATCGCTTTTGGAATCCCGCTGTACTTCTGGTTCGCCCGCCTGATTTGGGGAGAGTAGCGCCCCGGCCGGAATTACTTGGTAGGAGAAGTGACACGTGGCTGATCACCTTGCGCAAAGAGACGTGACAGGCTGATCACGACCAGTTTCGAGTCATCCACGTAATCCGGGTAGCCGTCTGCTTTAAGCGCCTCTTTTGTCGCTATCCACGCCTCGCGCGGAGAGAAGCCGGCCACAAACTTGAATCGTGCGATCGGCAGCAACGGCTGGTCTTTGGTGTCCGGTTCGTAGACCGTTTCGTATTGGTTGCCGCTGGGCGAGGTCCTGGCATTGGCGAGAATCATGTAGAGATGATCGTTGCGAACGAATACGCCTCCGGATGTCACGAGGGGCGATCGGTTAAGATCATAGGCAACGAGATAAAATGTGACCATGTCCTGCGACGACGCTTTTTTCAGGGCCTGGGAGAGGTATGGGGCCAGGGCGGCCGTCTGTGGCAGGGAAAAAGCCGGATGGCTGTTTTTTTCGCTGAACAATCCAAACCCGCCGACCACATCCCGTCCCCTGATCCGTACCCCATTGAGTAGCGTGGCGATCTGCTCCGGCGCGAGCGAGAATGGATGGCTGTGCCCGCTTCCGGCATGGGGGTCAAATTGGATCCAGACAGTTTGCTGCTCGCTGTCATAGATCACGATCGGGAGCGGTCCCGTCGTACAACCGGCCAGCACACATCCGATGAGCACACCTGCGGTTTTGGCGAGGTCAGTCCAGGTCATGCAGATCCTTTTTTCTGGTTCACTGGGCAGTGTAAAGATAAGGATGGCAAAATACAACGCGCCGGAGTCCTTTCGGACCCGGTGCGAGTCTTAGAGGCCGTCTGATTTACCGAGTCCGGCCTGCCACCAGGAGATCGGAGGCAATCGCTGACATCGATCCGCCGGTCAGGATTTGCAGGTTCTTGACGACTTGATGTGCCGGCAAGGGATAGGCTCCGGCTTTTGCGATCATGTTCTGGCCTTCCCGGCTGTTCACGAACCGCAGGAATTCAAGGGCGGCCGGATCCAGCTGGGCCTTCGGATCTTTTTTGACATAGAGATACAATTGGCGCCCGAGAGGATAGGTGCCATCGGCGACGGTTTCAGCCGAAGGCGTGACATAGGCATTTCCTGTCCGTTCCGCCAAAGGAAGAATCCTGACCGTGGAGGCCTGGAAACCGATGCCCGCGTAGCCGATACCCAGGTTGTCCCGGCTGATCGCCAGGATTTGCGAGGCAGGACCGCTTTCCTCCCGTACGTCGGCGCGTAGCTCTCCACCCAACAGAGCTTCGTGGATAAAAAATGTCCGCGTGCCCGACTGCTTGTTCTGACCATAGGCGTGGATTGGTTGCTGGCCCCACTCATTTCCTAACCCTGCTTTCCCCCAGGTCGTGATTTCCTCCGACAACCCCCGCTTCCGGTCCCTGCTGAAGATCGCATCGAGCTGTTCCATGGTAAGCCCTTCGATGGGGTTCTGACGGTTCACATAGACAGCCACTGCGTCTCCGGCGATGGGGATCTCAGTGACGTCGTACCTATAGCGTGACCGAAAATCCTTACGCTCTTCTTCAGTCAACGGCCGGGACGCGGCAAGGAGGGCGATATCGCTGGAGACCATGTGGGATTTCGAGGAGGCGTCGGCGTCACCCCTCCGGAAAAATGCCTGATTCTGCACAAAAAGCGAGACCGCGGCGTCGGTGCCTCCGCCCTGAACGGCGATCTTGATGTCGGGCTGCAATTGCCGGAACATTGAGGCGATCTTGACTATGATGGGTTGTACGGTGTCGGAACCTGACACCACCACCCCTCCGGTCACGTGGGCATGGGCGACGTAGGGACCGATGGCGGGATCGACTTCCGGTTTGGTTATCGTTCCACGCGGCTCCGCCCAGGCGCCCGTTGTGCCTAGGATGAGGCACAGCGACAGCAGTGCAACAGGTAATGCCCACACAGACAATCTTTGACTATGGTTCATCGGTCTCCTCCTTAGTGAGTAGCGACATGCAGAATCACATGAGGCCGGACAAGGAAACCGATATGAATGGCTGCTCCGAAGTATCTGGGAGACCGACACGAACAATATCCCTGGATGGCAAGGACCGCCGGCCTGCTGAGCAGGCTCGGCAGTCCGATATTACGAGTTTATGGATTCCGGCTAACCGGCGCATCTGTATTCATGGCCGACATGCGCGCACCGGTCAAGGTCTGGAGGTTCGCAGCGACCTGTTGGGCCGGCAAGGGGTAGGCTCCGGCCTTCGCCACGATTGTCTGCCCTTCCCGGCTGTTGATGAACTTTAAAAATTCCAACACGGCCGGCTCCAGACCGGTCTTGGGCTCCTTTTTGGCATAGAGATACAACGGCCGGTTCAACGGGTAGGTCCCATTCGCCACAGTAGCGGGCGAAGGGAGAACGAAGGATGAATCGGTTCTCTCGGCCAAAGGAATGATGCGGACCGTTGAAGCCTGGAATCCGCTGCTGGCATATCCGATGCCAAACACATCCCGGCTGAGGGCTAGGATGACGGAAGCCGGGCCGCTCTGGATCTGGACATCCGAACGAAGCGACTCGTTTTGGAGTACTTTCTGGATGAAGATGGCTCTGGTGCCGGACCGTTCATCCTGTCCGTAGCGCTGAATGGGCTGCTGTGCCCATTCGCCGCCAAGACCGAGTTGTCCCCAACGCGTGACCTCCTCCGTTCCGGCTTTGCGGACTTCTCCGAAAATCGCTTCCAGTTGTTCCATCGTCAGCCCTTCAACAGGATTCTGACGATTGACGTAGACGGCAATCGCATCCAATGCGATGGGAACTTCCGTGACATCGTAGCCGTAGCGAGACCGGAAATCGGCATGCTCGCTTTCCGTGAACGGACGGGATGCCGCGAGCAGCGAGATGCTGCCGGAGACCTGATGCTGGGCTCTCTTGGCGTCCGCGTCGCCGCGCCTGATCGCCGCCTGGTTGTGCAGGAAGCTCATCAGGGCCGTATCGGTCCCTCCGCCCTGCACCGCGATCTTGACCTGCGGCTGCCACTCTCGGAACGCCGCCGCGATTTTTGCGACGATCGGCTGCATGGTATCGGAACCCGCAATGACGACTCCCCCTGACACCCCGCCCGTGGCGACGTAGGAGGCGATCGCCGGATCGGCGACCGGGCGAGCCAGCGGAGCTGTCGGTTCGGCCCAGGCTGCGGAGGCCAGTCCCAGCCACGCGAGACCCAAATAGAAGCCGGTTAACAGTCCAATAAAACGGTTCTTCCCCTGCGACATCGGTATCCTCCTTAAGAGATATGTGAAGGCGATGGAATTCATACTGCCGGTAGCACGGTAGCGGCAGGAGGTTACCGACGAATGGCCGGAATGTTACGGGCGTGTTAATTTTTCCGGTGAACGGATCAGTCGCGAATTTCCCTGAGGCGCCAGCCGAGCTTGGCCAGGCAGCGGTCGCGGAATTCGTCGACGTGCAGCTTCATGCCGCCCTGGAATTTAGGATCGTTATAAGCCTGCATCTCGCACTTGTTGTAGTCTCCCGCATAATCCCCCCTGGGATCGTTGATGTTGACCCATTCGGTTGAAGAGCAACCGGCGGCCAGCAGTAATCCCAGATACAACGAAGCAAGCAACGGGCGCATAGGGTTCTCCAGATCAAAGACAACGAAGGCCGCTGTGATGCGGATATGAGGCGGAGAATAGACTGCTGTGCGGTGCGGCGTCAAGCCCACCGGCTTGCGGGAAGACAGGAAATGTGTGAATATTTTGCCGGGCTGGCGTAGCTCAATGGCAGAGCAGCGGTTTTGTAAACCGCTGGTTGGAGGTTCGATTCCTCTCGCCAGCTCCATCTACTTCTGCTGACGAGTCAACGGGTTCGCGATTTACAGATTCTTCTTCCGCTCCGCTCAATTCTGCCAGTGTAACCGCAATTGTAACCTTTTGCCGTTCGAAGTAGGCCGACAGCGATTTTGCGGCTGCTTCTAGATCGTTCTCGTTCACAATGTTGTAGCGGTCGAAAATACTGCGCGTCTTGTGCCCGGATATCGCCATGGCGACCTTCTCCGGCACCCCTGCCCGAACCATGTTCCTGACCGCGGTTCTCCGGAAGTCATGCGGGATCTTTCCCTCCCAAGCTTCCCCGCCTTTCTTCTCGTCTTTAACCATTTTTCCAAGCCCAACCCGTTCGCAAGCTTCCCGCCAGGAATGCTTGAATGTTCTTAGTCTGATCCCTCCCCGGTGGCAGATCCACGGACAGGACGGCCAGTTTTGCTCACATCGCTTCTTCCACAATAGCAGGACCAGGGCAAGATCGCCCGTCAGGTAGAGCACCCTGGGAGTGTTGGTCTTGGTATCGCAAGCATTCAAGTACAGCTTGCCATCTGTCCAGTTCACCTGCTTCCACTGAAGGGAGCATACTTCCCCCATACGCATGCCGCTGTAGTAGGCCAGCGTCACGGCGACTTTGGCATAGTCCGGCAAAGCTCCACGGAGAGCTAGAAAGTCTTCGTGTTCGAAGAACCCGGACCGGATATTGGTCTCTCTGAGCATTGGGATATGGGGAATCCGTAACACCAATGGCGGCGTGTGTTGGAAGGCCAACTTAAACATTCGCTTGAGGCTTGCAAGTTCGCGGTTGATAGTGCCATTAGCGGCCCCCGCATCCTGCCGCCTTGTGACGTATTGCTTGATATGAAATGTCGTAATCTCGGACGCTCGAAAGCCTCTGAAATAGGGTTCCAAATGCGTAATGTACTGCATGAGCCTGGGCGTCGTCTTCCGTTCGTTTAACCGGTAATCTTGCTGGACGAGCGCCTCCAAGTCAGCAAAGCGGGTCCGCTCGATCTGGGCCCCAAAATAGGCACCGCTGGCAATTTGGCCCTCCCGTTCCTTCAGACGTCGCCTTGCTTCACCCTTATCAGCCGTTCTGGTGCTCTCATAGGTCGGACGTCCGTTCCGGTAGAACTTCATCCACCACGGCCCGGACTCTATCCGCAGGCCAGTTACCGGGTCCTTCAACTTGCGCCGGTAAAGTGTTCCCACAGAATCCTCCTGATTAAGCCTCGCTGCCTTTCAAGCGAGGCTTAACCCTCCGAGACAGTACTTCCAGGGCCTTTTCTCCCATGACCCTTCCCACGACCTTCAAGGCCTGAGGCTCACCGTCAATAATCATTTCCATGAGCATGGAAGCCCGGATGTACTCCGTCACCGTCATATCGGCCTTCTTCGCGCATTTCTCGATTAGCGCCTTTTCCTCATCTGTGACCCTAAACTGCATCATCTGAGTTTTCATAACCACCTCGTTCGTCAGAGTGAATGACATGACTGTACGTCATGATGATAGACAAGTCAAGCCTCCTCTGTGCTGGCTATTAGAGGAGAGATTGGAACTACCGAAAGGCGGGAGACACAACGGCTATAGTGCACAATTATCGTTGGGATAATCGATACCCGTGACTAAGTGCGTCCTCTTCGTTTTTAAAGCATATCGCATCCGGACTAAGCCGCATCTGGAAATAATACTGTCCACCAGGTTTGTGATAAATGAGACTGCGCGTGTTGCCGACTATTTGGCATCCGCCTTCTGCATTCTTTTGTTCAATGAACCCTGGTATCCGGATACTTGTCAGACGCCAGGTCAGGCCATCTCGACGCAAAACAAGTACTAGACTGTCCTTGCCAGTTGTTTCATCTAGAACACGTGCAAGAAACTTTGAAGTGCTAGCATATGCCATCTTGATATTTGGAACTGGAGAAACAATAGACATCCATGCAGGTGGCCTTGATTTATTCTCCGGGGGCTGCTTTTCGGTCAAAGCGAGTATCCCGGTTGGGCTAGCTACTGAATCGACAATCGGATCAATTATTGCCGAACCGAGTGCCATGCCAAGCGCGGCAAAGGGATTGTCCTGAAGCTTCACCATCTCCTGTGCCAGCGAAGCTTTCAACTCCTCTTTTAAGCTTTCTCGAACCGATGGAAAGTCTACTAATTCTTCCAAAGCCTCACGATCATTTGCTTTAGCAGCTTCTTCAATGGAATCGAGAGTTCGGTAGGGAGCTGTATATAACCAGCCTGCGGTAAGCACGCATGTGGATAGCAGCCCTGCAGTGACCCAACTACATTGGACTCTATTCATAGCCTGCTGTTTCACTTTTCTCTAATAATGGGTTCATGGAAAATCCCACACTGAGACCCGGGTTTACCGGCGACAATTCTCCCTCTCACTTTTTCAAGACTTTTTAGCGCATCGCGTGGAATTTTCATGGTAGCCCTGAAGGCAAATGGACGCTCAGCCAAGACAATAAGACTGTCGCCATCAAGATCCATCTTAATGGGCTTTACCGTTTCGGCATGACAAATATAGGACCTGCCATCACTTGAAATGCCCTCTAGCACAACCCTCAAGTTCTCAAGTTTTATTTGAAACTTTCCATAGATCGCATACCTGTCCAAATATTCTATTTGTGCCAAGCATAATGAACGATTTGCGTCGGCAACATCGCTTTGAATAGCTTTGCTGGCTTTGGCAGTCATAGGTACGGTTAGATTCACACCCTCAAGATCCTGCTTCGTTGCAGCTACTTGTGGCTCCCCAACCGTAATGATGTAATCTTGCAGTATCCGGTTATATAAATCATTTAAGATCACGCTACTTTTTTGCAGACACATGCGTTTCTCTTCTTCAAGAGCCCGTTCTTTTGCTATTTGGGCATCCACCTGCGTAAATAATCTTTCTCCGGAGACCAATCGTTCGAAGAGGGCGTCTTCACGTTGCTGAATGATTGCAAATGCCTTCTCTCTCTCACGTATTTGGTTTAGCGTCGCCTCGCGTTGTGGTCCCGATGGCGCTTTTGCTATTGCTTGTTTTAAATTTTCAAACTCTGCGCTGAGCCGCGAATAGTCCTCTCGAAGTTTTTTGTATTCCTCTGCCTCATTCTTGCCTTTAATACGTTTGGCGAGGTCTTGAATCTTGTCTGTGGTAATCGTCGCTTTAATCTTTATATAGAATTGTGTGCCATCACCGATTAACTGACGTTTCTTATCGAGGATCGTGACCTCTAGTACGCCACCGGCAATGGTTTGGATTTCATCCGTGGTTAATTTGTAGTTCTGAACCTTCGTGTAACTTTCGATATACGTGCCTGCTTGCTCCAAGGCCACCTGTTTTGCCTTTTGCAAAACCATAGCTTCAGCATTAAGTGGAGTTTCCCCATCCCCCATCGCATAGGTTGCTTCGGAAGTAATGGTTTTAATATCGGCATAAGCCGGTAATATCTGGAACACGAGAAGAGAAACCAGAACAATCGCGGCGCTGGCCTTCATATTGGCTTGCTCGCAGGGGGCTGTAGGTATCCGTACCTGGCCAAGGCTAGGCCGATGGTAGGGGGGTGTCAAGGGAGGTTTCGGTCAAACAGCAGCAGGATTGTACTTGATGTACCATCGGCATGTTGGATCTTGGTACCCTGAGAACCACCCATACGTACCCCCACCACCGATCCAGTGCTTGAGATTGCAATGCTCTCCGATCCGGCGCAGGGTTTCGTGAAACATGAGATTTTGCACCTCCCCTGCCTCCCCCTCGGAAGGGCGTGTCAGGGCAAGCTCGAAGCGTTCCGTGGGAACGTTGATGCCGAGCGAGCAGAAGTAGCGATGCTCACCCGCATCCCGCGGGAGAGCATCAAGGTCCTTACTGATGTATTTGGAGATATAGCGCGCAAGCTTGACCGGCGAGCTCCCCGGGCGAGGTCCCCGCACGTTGACCTGCCCTTGCCCGTCTCCGACGATCCTGTACCAACAGCGGCGCAGGAGGCGGACGTCCTGGAAGCCTCGCACCGCGATATGGGGGTGAATGGCTCCCCGCTTCTGACACTCCAATACCGTGACGTACGGGATCGGATTTCCGACCTTGGCGAGCATCCGGCGTAACCGCTCCAAATCCTCAAGCACCCGGGTCCGGTCCTGGACGTTCTCCCGATAGGTCAAAGTGACAAGGTGATCGGCTCCGATCGAAAGGCACTTTCTTCGGATTTCCCCGACCGCCCGTGATCGCGCCCGTTGTTGATTGCGCTCAGGATTACGGGAGCCTCCTTTCCGGCCTCGCTTTCCAGGCCGAGATTCAGCCTTTCCCCACGAGCTCTCCACCCACTGTTTCCCAAAGTCGTGAACGGTGATCGTCCACGTGGATTCAGGCTGACGAGAGCGATCCGAAGGGGGTTGGTGGAGATATGTCCTCCTGACAAGTTTAGCGGCGGCCGGCGGGGCGGCCGCCGGGTGCGGGTGGCTGGCGCCATCCCGCATCCCGCTCGGTGCCCGCAGGATGTATTGTTTTGGTTGCCCGGCTTCGTGATTCTCCATCGTTTCGTCCGCTGTAACCATTTTTGTAACCGTTCCTCCTGCAACATGCGCTAAAGAGAAACGACTCCCGCCAACTCCAACCGACAACTAAACAGACCTATCCTGTTGGGGTATCGTGAGAATCGTCTGGTTTAAGGACTGAATCAGGACTGGAAGTCGGTGGGTTTTCTATTTTTGTAAACCGCTGGTTGGAGGTTCGATTCCTCTCGCCAGCTCCACACCGCGCTTGCGAGGTGCGGCGTCCTTTCAATTCGAGGACGCCGCAGTTACTACCTCCAGTGCTTTCTTCATCTTTCCTTGATCTTTCTTGCCTTTTCGATCCTGCTTCCGTTGACTTCCCCCCACTGATGCTTATGCCTCTTATCTATGGATCTTAACCGGATGACACTCAAGCTTCAGGAAGCCCTGCAGGCCGCCTCCGCCCAAGCCATGCGTCGAAGCCACCAGGGCATCGACGTGGAACATTTGCTGCTCGTGCTGCTGGAGCAGCCCGACGGGCTGGCCGGCCCCCTTCTTGAGCGTGCAGGCTTGGCGGTGACGGCCGTTCAGAATGCCGCGGAACAGGCCCTCACCAAGCTGCCGCAGGTCCAGGGATCAGGCGCTGCCCCTGGCCAGATTCATGTCGCCAACCGCCTGTCCCGCGTGCTGACGCAGGCCGAGCAGGAGATGCAAGCCCTCAAGGACGAGTACCTCAGTATCGAGCATGTCCTCCTCGCCATGGTCGACGAGGGGGGCCTCTTCAAAAAGCTTGGGCTCACGCGTAGCAAGCTGCTCCCTGCCTTGCAGCAGGTCCGCGGGAATCAACGTATCACGAGCCAGGACCCGGAAGGCACCTATCAGTCGCTAGAAAAATACGGCCGGGACCTGACGAAGCTCGCCGGCCAGGGCAAGCTGGACCCGGTCATCGGACGCGATGACGAAATCCGCCGGACGATTCAGATTCTCTCCCGACGCACCAAGAACAATCCGGTCCTGATCGGCGAGCCGGGCGTCGGAAAGACGGCCATTGTCGAAGGATTGGCTCAACGCATCGTTAAGGGCGACGTCCCTGAAGGCTTGAAGCAAAAACGGGTCGTGGTCCTCGACATGGGGGCACTGGTTGCCGGCGCGAAGTTCCGCGGCGAGTTCGAGGAGCGGCTCAAGGCCGTCCTGAAGGAAATCCAAGCCTCCCAGGGACAGGTCCTTCTGTTCATCGATGAATTGCACACCGTGGTCGGGGCCGGCGCCGCCGAAGGCTCCATGGACGCGGCCAATCTCCTGAAACCAATGCTGGCCCGGGGCGAGTTGCACATGATCGGCGCCACGACCCTGGACGAATACCGGAAGCACATCGAGAAGGACGCTGCCCTGGAGCGACGCTTCCAGCCTGTTTTGGTGGATCAGCCGTCCGTCGAGAACACCATTTCCATCCTGCGCGGGCTCAAGGAACGGTACGAAGTCCATCACGGCGTCCGCATCAAGGACGCCGCCCTGGTCGCGGCAGCCAAGCTTTCGCACCGCTACATCGCCGACCGGTTCCTCCCCGACAAGGCCATCGATCTGATGGACGAAGCCGCCGCCCGCCTGCGCACCGAAATTGACAGCCTGCCGGCCGAGCTCGACGAGGTCTCCCGCAAGGTGATGCAATTGGAGATCGAGCGTGAAGCGCTCCGGAAGGAAACCGATCAGGCCAGCCGCGCAAGGCTGGAGGCGCTGGAGACAGAGCTAAAGGAAAAAAACAGCGAGACGGCTTCGCTGAAGAGCCGCTGGGAGTCGGAAAAGGCCTCCGTGGGCCGCCTGCGCAAGATCAAGCAACAGATCGACAGCGCCAAACAGGATATTGAACGCGCGGAGCGGTCGTACGATCTGAACCGGATGGCCGAGCTCCGCTACGGCGAACTCCCGCGCCTCGAACGTGAACTGGCGGCCGAGGAGCAGCACCTGGTCAAAAAACAGGGAGAAAGCCGGCTGCTCAAGGAAGAGGTGGACGAAGAGGACATCGCATTGGTAGTCAGCCGGTGGACGGGCATTCCGGTCACGCGTCTCCTGGAAGGCGAGTTGGAAAAACTGCTCCGCCTGGAGGAATCGCTGCACCGCCGCGTCGTGGGGCAGGACGAGGCCGTCAAGGCCGTGGCCGACGCGGTCCTGCGCGCACGCTCCGGCATCAAGGATCCCAACCGCCCGATCGGTTCGTTTCTCTTCCTGGGCCCCACCGGCGTCGGCAAAACAGAACTGGCGCGGGCATTGGCCGCCACCCTGTTCGACGACGAGATGAACCTCATCCGGATCGACATGTCGGAATATATGGAGAAGCACACGGTCGCCCGTTTTATCGGCGCGCCGCCCGGCTACATCGGCTACGACGAGGGCGGGCAGCTCACCGAGGCCGTGCGGCGGCACCCGTTCGCGGTCATCCTGTTCGACGAGATCGAAAAAGCGCACCACGACGTGTTCAACGTCCTGCTGCAAGTGCTTGACGACGGGCGCCTGACCGACTCGCAGGGCCGCACCGTGGATTTCAAGAATACGGTGCTGATCATGACCTCGAATATCGGAAGCCAGGAGATTCTGGAGGCACAGAACCGGCAGGCCACGTACGAGGAGATGCGCACCCTGGTGATCGCCGAACTACGGCAACATTTCCGTCCCGAGTTTCTGAACCGGGTCGACGAAACCGTCGTCTTCCACCCGTTGTCGACCGAGCACCTGGGCAGGATTGTGGAGATCCAACTAACAAGGCTCCGCGAGCGCCTGCTGGAGCGCCGTATTCCACTGACGCTTACATCAGCGGCCACGGCCACTCTGGCCACGCGGGGATATGACGCGGTCTATGGCGCGCGTCCGCTCAAGCGGCTGATTCAGCAGGAGGTGGAAACGCCGATTGCGAAGCTGTTGGTGAAAGGCGAATTGCGGGACGGAGACACGGTTTCGGTGGATACAAAAAACGAGCAACTGGTGGTGGTTCCAACCGCCGAAGCACCCCGCGCCTGACGGCTACCCAATCGCGACAGCGCCCCCCCTGACGTCGGTCGTGCTCCCGCTCATCCGTCGTTTGTCGACCTTCCACTCGACCAGGGAAATATCCATCGTATGCCCCTTGGCGGTGGTGAAGTTGGCCTGCTTCACCACGACATAATTGGGCGCCTTCACTTCGATGTGCAACACCACTGCGCCTGAGTCCGAGTGGGTCAGCTTGAGCGCAGTCGGCGTCTTGGCCAGTTCAAGCACCCGGCATTCATTGAACTGCATGGTGCTTTCCACCATCTTGGACGTCATCCGCCCGGTGGTGTCGAACGTGACGAAATTCACGACGGGCGGGCCCTCCGGTTTTTTCAGGGTCACGATCAATTGCGGCACCCCCTCGACCTCGATCGTGCCATCCGTATTACAATAAACGTTCGAGCCGATTTCCAGATCCATGCTTCGTTGAGCCCTTTCCGATTGTTTTACGGTTTCTTGATCCGATTCAAAATCAGTGCAATGCAGCCGGACAGCAGCCCGCCTCCGGCGATGGCCGTCAGCAACTCCGCCAGCTTAACCTCCCACAGAGGCCCCTGCGCCTGCAGCACCTCGCGGATGCCCCCCTGGAGCATGATCACGGACAGAGCCATCGTCGATCCGACGATGAACCACCAGGCGAAGATTCTGAAAGATTCCATGGGGCTGCCCCGTCAGGGCAGGCTACCCTGCCGATCGAGGCTCCGGTATTGAATGGCTTCCGCGACGTGCGCGGACTCTATCACGGCAGAGTCTGCCAGATCGGCGATGGTGCGCGCAACCCGAAGAATGCGTCCGTAGGCCCGGGCCGACAATCCCAACCGTGTCATCGCCTGCGCCAGCAGGTCCCGGGCCGGCGCGCCGACGGCACAATACTTCTTGATGTGGCGCGGCTTCAACTGGGCATTGCAATAGAGTCGCTCGTGCCGGTAGCGGGCGGTCTGGCGCGCCCGCGCCGCCATCACCCTGGCTCGGATGGCGGCGGAGGATTCCTGCCGGCTCTCCCCGCCCAGTTCGCGAACTGGCACCGGGGGCACGTCGAGATGGATATCCAGCCTGTCCAGCAAAGGCCCGGACAGGCGGGCGCGGTAGCGGCGTACCTGGTGGGGCGTGCAGCGGCATTCCCGCGTGCGGTCTCCATAATAGCCGCAGGGACAGGGATTCATTGCCGCCACGAGCATGAACCGGGCGGGATAGCGGATGGACGCGCTGGCGCGGGTGACCGTCACCACGCCGTCTTCCAACGGCTGGCGCAGACCTTCCAGCACGTGGCGCTTGAACTCCAGAATCTCATCCAGAAACAACACACCGTGATGCGCCAGCGAAACCTCACCGGGCCTTGGAACCGCCCCGCCGCCCACCAGACCGGCATCGGAAATTCCATGATGCGGGGCACGAAAGGGACGAGTCGTAAGCAGGGGCATACCGTTCATCAATAACCCGGCCACGCTGTGCACACGAGTGGCATCGATGGCTTCCTCCGGCTCCATAGGAGGCAGCACCCCGGGCAGACACCTAGCCAGCATGGTTTTGCCGGCCCCGGGAGGACCGATCATCAGCACATTGTGCCCACCTGCCGCCGCCACTTCGAGCGCCCGCTTGGCATGTTCCTGGCCTTTGACGTCGCTAAAATCCTCATCGTCTGTTGTGGACGCCGTCAGGGACCACGGTCGATCCACCGTAACGGCTTGCACGGGACAGGTTCCGTGCAGGAACTCGACCGCTTCTGTGAGCGTATGCACCGGATAGGCCTGCACGTCCTGGACAATCGCAGCTTCAGCCGCGTTCTCAGCCGGAAGAATCAGAGGATGCTCCTTCTGGCAGAGGACTCCGATGGACAGGGCGCCCGTGATGGGCTTGATGAGGCCGTCCAGAGACAGCTCACCCACCAGCACACAATCCTTCACCCTGCCGGCCGGCAGGACATCCTGGGCAACCAGGATACCGATCGCCATGGCCAGATCGAGTCCGGATCCTTCCTTCTTGAGGTCGGCCGGCGCGAGATTGATCGTGATCCTTTTAACCGGAAAGCCAAAGCCGGCATTCTTGAGCGCGGCGCGGACACGGTCTCGGCTTTCACGCACCGTTGCATCCGGCAAACCGACGATGGAAAACTGCGGCAGGCCGCCGCCGATATCCACTTCGACTTCAACCAGGTGGGCGTCGAGGCCGACCACCGCCACGCTCAGCACTTTTGCCAGCACAAAGGACTCCTTATTATATGAAGGAATTATAGGGAAACAACCTGGGGCTTTCAAGGAGCAGAACAAAATAAAAGGCCTCGCGATTCATGAAGAACCGAGAGGCCTTTTGAGCGCTTGACGCTCCGTTCAGCGTTTTCTTCGACTAAAGTCGTATTCGTCGTCCAACTTTCTGTTCAACCGTTCTCTCTCACGACTAAACTCGCGCTCCTGATCCCGTAATCCGCTAAGCCTTTCGCGCTCTCGCCGGTGACCACCCTCTCGCTGCACGTTTCCGATCCGCTCGCTGAATTTTCGCATCCGATTCTGCTGCTCGGTGATCTGCCCGGTCCTGCGCACGATGTCGTCCTGGACCGCAGCCTGTTGGGCTAGCTTGACTCGATTCTCAGCGTCTACGATCTTCTCATTAATCTGCCTGCGGGCTTCATCGAGTTCAGCCTGGCTGGCGCCGGCATCGCGAAGCCTGGCAAGATACTGATCCCCTGCCCGTGAGACGCGTTGGGCCAGCTTGTCTCCGGACCGGTCGACTTTGGCAAGCTCCAGCGCCTGCGCCCTGGCAATGCGCACCTGCTCGATGAGCGCCGCCTTGGCGAGCTTGGCCGCCTCGATGGCCTTGGCCCGCTCCTCCTTGGCATTTTCGAGGGCGGCAGCCCGTTTCAGATCAGCCTGCAGCTTTTCTTCGACCTTTGCCAGGTCCTGCTTCATCTGCGCCTTGACCGCATCCAGTTGCAATCGCAGCTTGGCCACATCCTGGGCCAGCCGGGCCTTCGCCTCATCGACCTGCGCCTGCGCCTTGGCGACATCCTGGGTCAGCCGAACCTTCGCCTCATCGACCTGCGCCTGCGCCTTGGCGACATCCTGGGTCAGCCGAACCTTCGCCTCATCGACCTGCGCCTGCGCCTTGGCGACATCCTGCTGCAGTTGCACCTTGGCGGCATCAATTTGAGCCTGCGCCTTGAGACGATTCTGCTGAGCCTGCGTTTGCAAAGTCGCCAATTGTGACTGGAGCTTCTTAAGCTGCCCCTTCTGCTCGCCCTTGCGATTCTGCAAATCGGCAATTTGCTTCTGGAGCGCTGCAATCTTGGCATTATCGGCATTCTGAACATTGATCAGATTCTGTTCTGCCACCGCAATCTTGGCCGTGTCGGCAGCCTGAACGTTCTGCAAGTTCTGCTGAGCGGAGATGATCTTGGCGTTGTCGGCAGCCTGAATTTCTGACAGGCCCTTCTCCGCCGACGCGATTTTCGCATTGCCGGCAGCCTGGACACTCTGCAGCTCTTTCTCAGCCACTGCAATCTTTGCGCTATCGTTCGCTTGCGTCTCCTTCAGGTCTTTCTCAAGCTCGGTAATTTTCGTCGTGTCCACCTTCTCGATGTTTGCAGTGGTCTTTTTATACTCTTCTTCGGCCTTCGCAATGCTCTTCTGTTCCTGCTCCAAGGCTTGCTTGATCCGTTCAGCTTCCTGCGCCTCGGCCCGCCGCACACTCTTTTCATGCTCGGATTCGATCTTCGCAATAGCCCGATCCTCTTGGGCGGCGGCCTTTTTGACAAACTCGTCGAACTGCTCGAACAGCCGAGCTAGCAATTTCTTAAACCACTCCAAAATGTCTCCATGCGGAGGCGGCGGAGGTGGTGGCGGCGGCGGTGTCGGTCCCGGTGGCGGCGGCGGTGTTGGCCCCGGCGGTGGCGGTGGTGTCGGCCCCGGTGGTGGCGGCGGTGGCTCAGCTGGAGGCGGTGGTGGTGGTGGCTCCGCCGGAGGCGGTGGTGGTGGTGGCGTTGGACCGTCGGGCTCTTTAGCAAGAGGGAATGGAATTTGAGGAGGACCAGGGATAGGTCCTGTCGGTCCACCTGGACCAGTCGGTTGAAGAGACGGCGACTGAGGTCCGGGTCCGCTAGGCCCTGGTCCTGAAAGAAGTACTGAAGGGTTATTTGGAACTGGCGCCGTTCCGCCTGATGCCATGGCCATCTGTTTGGGGCTCTCCTCCTTTGGGCTGTCCTTGACTTCCGTCCCATGTACAGAGTTGGCCACTTGCGATGGCACGTTGCTTCCTGTATTGACCGACGGCGGCGCTGGCGCTCCCCCACCGGGAGGGGTGATTGAGAAGTGTCCTGGCGGAACAGGCACCGTGTGCCCGCCCGACGAAAAGTCCACATGGCCATGCGTGCCGATATTGGTGATCCCGCTGACGCCGTTGATATGAAATACGATAAAGTAGGTGCCGCGGGCGGCGGCCACGGCGGTCGGCGTGTGAATTTCGAATTTGGAGCCGGATCCGGTAAAGGCCTTCCCCACAAGGGCGCGCACCTTCCCCTTGACCAGATTGAGCACCACGCTGCGCACGCCCTTGTTGGGATCGTAGATATGCTCGGTGACTTCGACGCGGCTGTGCTCACCGACAGTCAGAATACTGTCGTCGTTCAACAGGGCCTTGGTGCGGGATTCCTTGTCCGTTTCGATGACATCTTTGAACAGTACTCCTTCTTGGATTTTGGCAGGAATGGCTTGCTGAAGGCCCGGATGGGTGACGTCTACCTTCCCCTCCACAGCCGTAAAGATGCCGACGTCAATTTGATCTTTGGGAGTATCTGCCCAGGCAACGGAAGCAGCGAGGAGCAGCGTTGCACCTCCGACCGCCATTAGCAGCCGGTGACATGGGGTAATCATGTGGGCCCTCTCACCCATCGTGCCGTGCGCAGTTCGACCAGCCACCATTGAGACCCCTGACCGGGAATACGATAGCCCGCAGTATAGTCGGTGGATGAGATTGTGTCAAAGAATCCTCCCTAATTTCCGCTCAGTACCCCCAACTAGTGACAAATTTTGACCTTTTATTCTTTTTCGAGAAATCTCAGGATTTCCCCCTGCTCAACAATTCACCCGATACAGCTGATGGCATCTGTTCATTCCAGACGATGATTTATTAGAATTTTGAGCCTGTTGTGCTAGAATCGCCCCCCACGAGCAGCTCTCACTGCACCACGTCATAACCCGCAGCATGGCGCGGCCAAATCGGAAAGGATGACCTATGGAGATCGGATTCATCGGATTAGGCAAGATGGGAATGAATATGGTCACGCGCCTCCAGCGTGATAAGCATCGGGTGGTCGTCTATGACCGCACGGCCGATCTCGTGAAACAGGCGGAAGGACAGGGCTGTGTGAGCGCCTCCTCGCTTGCCGATCTGGTGTCGAAACTGAAGGCGCCACGGGCCGTCTGGATCATGGTGCCCTCCGGCGCACCAACGGAAGAAACGGTCAATGCCGTCGCCGGACTGATTCAGAAAGGCGATACGATCATTGACGGTGGGAACACCCGATTCGTCGACGACGTCCGCCGTGCCGCCGAGCTCAAGAAAAAGGGCATCGACTATGTGGATGCCGGCACGAGCGGCGGCATTTGGGGACTGAAACTCGGCTACTGCCTGATGGTCGGGGGCGAGAAGGAACCGGTGAAACGTCTGGAGCCCATCTTCACAACCCTGGCGCCGGAAGACGGATGGGCCCACATGGGCGGCTGCGGGGCCGGCCACTACGTCAAAATGGTCCACAACGGCATCGAGTACAGCATGATGCAAGGCTATGCGGAAGGGTTCGAGTTGATGGCCAAGAGCGAGTACAAGCTCGACCTGGCCAAAATCGCCGATCTCTGGATGCACGGCAGCGTGGTGCGTTCCTGGTTGCTCGAACTGGCCGCCGGAGCCCTCTCGCAGGACCCCCGTCTCGAGAATCTCAAAGGTTACGTGCAGGACTCGGGCGAAGGCCGGTGGATGATCGCGGACGCCATCGACAAGGATGTGCCGGTCCCGACCCTGACGACCGCCTTGTTCACCAGATTTCGTTCGCGGCAGGAGGAATCGTTTGCGGAAAAAATGCTGGCTGCGCTACGCAATGCCTTCGGTGGGCACGCCGTTCGAAAACGGTAACGCGGCCGAGGGAAATTCATCACGATGAGCCCCACAGGACAGGGATCGGCAACTGAACCGGGCCGCAGTTTTGCGGCCGAGCCCTGCACGCTCGTGATCTTCGGCGGGTCCGGCGACCTTGCCAAGCGCAAGCTCGTCCCCGCGGTCTACAATTTATTACTCGACGGCGTGCTGCCGCCCAACTATGCCATTCTGGGGCTGGGACGAAAACCACTGAGCGATGAGGAGTTTCGCGCCAGCTCACGGGATGGCATCACCAAGTATTCGCGGCAAAAACTTGCGGACGACAAATGGAAGGATTTCGAGAAGCGTCTTTTTTACCTGGCCGGCAGCATTGACGATCCGAATGCGTATCAGGACATCAAGGCGCGCTGCGAGAAAATCGAAGCGGAACTCAAGCTGCCGGGCAACCGCATTTTCTACCTGGCCATCCCGCCCACGTCCTTTGCTCCGGCCTGCGAGGGTTTGAAACAAGCCGGTCTGATCCAGCCCATCGGCAACAAGGCACCGTTCTCGCGCGTCATCGTGGAAAAACCGATTGGCCATGACCTGACCTCCGCCCGCGAGATCAACAGCACGGTCGGACGGGTCTTTCATGAATCCCAGATCTTCCGCATCGACCATTATCTCGGCAAGGAAACGGTCCAGAACCTCCTGGTCATCCGCTTTGCCAACAGCATCTTCGAACCGATCTGGAACCACAAGTATATCGACCACGTGCAAATCACCGTCAGCGAAGCGGAAGGCGTCGGCACCCGCGCCACCTACTATGAAGAAGCCGGCGCCTTGCGCGACATGGTCCAGAACCACATCCTCCAGCTCATGTGCCTCGTGGCCATGGAGTCTCCCTACTCGCTCGACCCCGACGTGGTCCGCAACGCGCGTATCGACGTTTTGCGATGCCTCAAGCCGATCGTCGGAAAAGATGTCGAAAAATTCGTGGTGCGAGCGCAATACGCCAATGGAAAAATTCACGGCACGGAGGTGCCGGGCTATCGGCACGAAGCCGGTGTCCGTCCAGATTCCACAGTCGAAACCTACGTGGCGCTCAAACTCTTTGTCGAAAACTGGCGATGGTCCGGCGTGCCATTCTATCTTCGCACCGGCAAGGCCATGACGAAGCGGGCCAGCGAGATCGCCGTGCAGTTCAAGGACATCCCGCAGATTCTCTTCAACGCCAATCTCGCCGCCCCGCAGGCGCCGAACGTGTTGACGCTGCGTATTCAACCAGAGGAAGGACTCTCGCTTCGGATCATGTCGAAGCAGCCGGGGTCGCGTACGCAAACCCACCCGGTCGAGATGAACTTCAAATACGGCGAGGTCTTCGGCGCACCCTCGCCCGAGGCCTACGAGCGGCTGTTATTGGATGTGATGGCCGGGGATGCATCGCTGTTCATGCGGCGGGATGCCGTGGAAGCGTCCTGGGCCTGGATTACGGGTATCCTTGACGGCTGGAAGGAACACGGCACCAAGTGGCTGCCAGAATACCCGGCTGGCAGCGCGGGGCCGGTCGAAGCGGACCGCTTGATACAGAACGACGGCCGTACCTGGCGCATACTCTGACGCTTACGACAGCGCGAGCTGCTTCAGAATCTCATCCTGCTTCCCCAACCCGCCGATACATCGGTCGAACGGCCATGACGATACAGGGCCGGGGCCGGTAACGAGGACACCTCAAGCTCCGCCGGTATTTGAAAATGTTCCTGCACGTTCATCATCAGGATCAGCAACCGGCCGCTCGTTTCGGCTTGCAACAATTCCAGCTCCTTCAATAGAGCAATGCATCCGCCGCAACCCGGTTGCCAGAATTCCACCAGCACCGCACCCCGGCGCGCTCGATTGTCTGGTCAAACTCCCGGTCCGCGATCACTCGAATCATCATGTCTCTCCCGTGCTCCATTCGTTTCGACTGAACACCTCCTCATAGAGCAACTCCGCAAGGCGCCGATAGCCTTCCGTGGTCAGATGCAGCCCGTCGTTCGAATAGGGCTCGGCCAGCAGACCGCTGCCCTGTTCCTGAGTGGCGGTGAAGAGGTCGATGCAGGGAAAATGCTTGCCCGCGCAGGCTCGCTGGATCATCCCGTTCAATTTGCGGCGCCGTTGGATATGCCCTTCCAGCCACAACAGGCCCTCTCCAGTCCCCACCTCGCCCTGGACGCGGATCGAAGGAACCGTCACGGCAACCGGGAGGATGCCTTCTGCCAGGGACATGTCGTACATCGCACTTAGGTTGCGCAGGATGTCCAAGGGCGAAGTCTGCCAGCCCAGATCGTTTGTGCCGCCGAGAATGACGACGCTTGCCGGCTTCCGCGCCAAAACGTCGCGGGCAAACCGCTCGACCATTTCGCCGGTGAGTTCTCCGCAGACACCACTCACGGCAACAGCGGCGCAGGAACCGAGACGCTCCTGCAAAAATTCTCCATAGGGTGTTTCAAGAAGTTGCGGCTGCCCCGGCGTGGAAGACTGAAAACCGGCCGTCAGGCTGTCGCCAAAACATATGATGAGCGGGATTGCCGACTGGCGCGAAGGGTGCTGGCTCATGCCGGGTGCGTGCAGGCCGGCCTGTCAGCGTCGCGCCTCGGCCGGCGGCCAGTCCATCTCCACCTGACGCCCGCAATAGAAGCAGGACAACCGATACTTGGCCCGCCGGCGCGGGTTCGGCAGCGAGGTAAATACAACCGGCGTGCCGTCGAACGGACAGCTCGGCTGCTGGTGCATCAGATGCTCGTCGGCCATGACCAGGAGCGCGGCATCGTCCCATGGAGGAGTCAATTGCTCGTGTCCGCTCAGCCGGGTCTGCCACCCGCACTGCCGGCACCGGGCCTCGAAGACCTTGACCCGGTCCTTGACCTGGGACAAGTCGTGCATCTCGACCGGCCCGGCGCATCCCGCCTTGGCGCAGCGGATCGGCTCATGCTGCAGTGCATGGACGAATTGCTGATGCATCAGGGACTGTTCCGGCGTCATGATCACCTCACGAATCAAACGACAGAATCAGCGACAGCAATAGTAAATGCTGGCTGCCCGTCAATCCGGGCATGCCGGGACTCACATCGCCACCCTTGAAGAAGCCGCCACTCGCACCGGTGGACTCATCGAACCGATGCTCCAATCGAAACAGCGCCGTGGTTTTCTCCACAGGTAGTTTGTACTCCAGGGTGGACGTGACGGACTTGACGAACTGCTCGTTGCCGGTCCAGCGGCCGTTGCGGTCCCAGTAAAACTCCGGCCGGAGCGCCAGGCTCCAGGGTCCCGACACATTCCATCGGGTGAACAGCGAGCCGCCCATGACGAATGCGCGCGGATCGCCAGGTCGCCCGGCGATTCTCTCCGTGCCGATATCATACGACAGCGCGATCGTGACCGCATCGCCCTTCCATTCGACAATGTTGTTGAGATAGAGCCGCCAGAACCGCAACGCCGTGTCGGTCTGGTCCGGACCGGCATAAAACGTCTCGGTCAGCGCGAACCGCGACGTCGGCTTCCATGCGCCCTGGAAACCATAGCTGGGCTGGTCATTCGGATGTGACAGGTGAGAGTAGCTGTTGATTGCAAACAGCGAGGCCGTAAACTCATCGCTGACCGGATAACTGGCCTTGGCGCCGAACATCATGTAGGGCGTGTAGTCGGCAATCCACGACCGGGTATAGTTGAAATTGTCTCTGGCGTAGAGGGATTCGTAGCCGATCAGGCTGTTGAACAGCCCGGCCGTGACCGTCAACCCCCTGCCCAACGGCGCCAGATACGACACGTTGGCGCGATGCACGTGACGAAGCGCATCGGCGCCCGCCACTTTCTTCTCCCCCTGCAGAAATGCAAAGTCCTTGGAATCGTACCCGCCCTGCACGCCCAACTCCATGCCCCAATGCGATTCGGCGGAGATGTCCTTCCGGACGTACCCGACAGCCATGTTCGGCGCCAGTTCGTTGTGGCGGGCAACGGTGCTTCGGCTGCGCCAGAGGTGGTTTTCAGGAAAATTGAAATTGATCGGATAGCTGAGATCGAGAAAACCGCCGTAGTGCCAGTCACCCGCATCCTTCCCCGCCGTGGCGACGGTCGGAGCCTCCTCGGCATGGGCCGGCACGATGCTTGCCCAGAGCACGAGCCACCCGACCAATTGCACGCAGGGCTTACGAAACCGGCACATCGGACTCTCCTCGCGCTCGATCACGGCAGGTGGGCGGGATATAGCGGTGAGGCTTGCGAAATGTCAAGGCGGACGGCTGCGCGGAAATCTTGACACAGGCCATGACAGACCGCTATTCTCGCCCGTCTTTACAACCGCCGGATGCCTCCGGTGCTCCGAAGTGAGAAAGGAGAACCTGTCAATGTCATACACACGCGCGCAGATGAGCCTGCCGGCCCTTGCCGTTCTGGCCATCTGCGGAATCATTGCCGCTGCGGCCGGAAGCGGCTGGGCTGCAGACGCCTTCAAAATGGGCGTCGTGGATCCCCAGGCGGTCCTGGAAAAATCGAAGGCCGGCCGCAAGGCCCTCGATGGCCTCAAGGAACACGCCACCGCCAGGCAAAAGCTGCTCTCCAAGGACGAGGAGGAGCTCAAGGGACTCGAGAATCAGCTCAAGGCGCAGGAAGGCGGAATGAGCGAGGCCCATAAGCGCGAAAAACAGGCCCAGTTCCGCACGAAGATCCAGGACTACCAGAAGCGCGTCCAGGACTTTAATCAGGAACTCGCCGTCAAACAAAAGGAACTGGTGGACGACTACATGAAGCGAATCCAGACGGCCACCAAGGCTGTCGCGGAGAGAAGCGGGGTTTCACTTGTGGTCGACCGGGGCAGCGATGCCACCATTAAAATCGTCATCTACAATAAAGAGACCATCGATCTGACGGAACAGGTCATCAAGGAATTCGACAAACTCAACAAATGACGTCTGCATTTGAGGAGGCTGCATGAGACCGACAGTGACCCCTCCCCTTTCATACGCGCGCCCGCTGCTGATCTGCCTGGCCCTGCTGGGGGCAGGCACGGCGCAGGCCGAAGACTACAAACCGATTCCCGGATTGTCTGCAAAAGATCGCGCCGTGCTGGCCTTGAACATGGCTAACCAGGGCCAGTGCAAAAATGCCATGGTCGAAACGACGGAAGCGATGAAGGATCTGCACGACGATGAGATGCTGCTCCGGATCAAGGGCTTGTGCGAAACGGAAATGGGACGTCCGGAGGGTCGGGAAACCGTCATGAAATGGCTGAAGTTGGCGCCCCAGACGCACCCGGAGCGCGGGAAAATGCTGGCGTTGCTGGCAAAAACGCAGGCCGCCAAGGAAATTCCGCTGGAGTGGGTGTCCGTCCCGGCCGGCGAGTTTGAAATGGGCGGTGAAGGTGGTAACTCAACCCCAGACGAAGGACCTAAACACAAGGTGACCTTGGATGCGTTTTTAATCGGGAAATATGAGGTCACCAACGCGCAGTACCACGCATTTGTCAAGGCAACCGGCCATCGAACCCCGGAAAACTGCTGCGACCCGAAATTTAATCTTTGGAAAGGCGATACCATGTTGCCTGGCGTGGAGGAACTGCCGGCCATCAACGTCAGCTGGGACGATGCCGTGGCCTTTTGCAAATGGAGTGGTGCCAGGCTGCCGACCGAAGCGGAATGGGAAAAGGCGGCCCGAGGCACGGACGGCCGGATCTACCCCTGGGGCAACGAACCGCCATCAGGCAACCGGGCCAACTATAGTTTCGACCCTATCTCCATGTGGGACGGCCCCGCCTCGCTGGCCAAGAAGGATCAGTACGAATTCGGACGCAGCCCCTATGGCGCGTTTGAAATGGCCGGCAACGTCTGGGAATGGGTGCAGGACTGGTACGATGAAAACTATTACAAGAACAGCCCTGTAAAAAACCCGAAGGGTCCTGACAAAGGGGAAGCCCGGATCATCCGCGGCGCGTCCTGGCGGAACACGGCCGACATGCTGCATGCGTCGAATCGGAACAAGCACGTGCCCGCAGAACGGCGCGTGTACATCGGCATCCGCTGCGCGAAAGACGCGAAGTAAGCAGCGGCTGATTGAACTGAAACGGGCTGGAGCCGTTGCCGGCTCCAGCCCGTTCTGTTTTTAAATCCGTGGACCGAACGGCGTCAGACACCCTCCTGCTCCCCGCCTCGCTCAACCGGATAGCCGGCTTTCCGCCAGGCTCGGATGCCCCCGTCCATTGAACAGACATTCGTATAACCCATCTGGCCCAGACTCTCAGCCGCCAGTGCGGACCGGTATCCGCCACCGCAATAGAGGACAATCTCGGCCTGTTTGTCCGGAATCAGGCTTTCGATATCCCGCTCCAGCACGCCGCGCCCGATGTGCCGGGCGCCCTTTGCGTGGTCCTTCGCAAACTCCCAGTCCTCCCGCACATCGATAAAATGAAATGGTTCGCCGCGATCCAGCCTGGCCTTGACCTCCGCGCTCGCGCACTCTCTGATCGCCTGCCTGGCCCGCTCGACCACTTTGAGAAAACCCGGATTGTGCTTCATGGCATCTCCTGAAATGGCAACTCCGTATGCGCCATCGTTTCTTCACTCACCTCCGTTTGTCAAGTTCGCGTGCGCCCGCGTCTTCATTGACTCCCTGGAAGTCCGGTGCTAGATTGCCAGCCGCTCACGCACAACCATGCACGATCTTCGCCTTCTCAGAGAGAATTTCGACGCCATCAAAAATCAGCTCGGCTCCCGCGCCAAAGACGTGGCCTGGGACGATCTGCGGGCCTTGCTCGATGAGCGCCGCACATTGACCGTCACCGTGGACTCGCTCAGACATGACTTGAAGAAGGGTTCCGATGATGTCGCGCGGCTCAAGCGCGAGAAACAACCGGCCGATGCCGCCATGGCCAAGATGAAAGCGCTGGGCGATCGCATCAAGACCGCGGAGGATACTCTCAGGATTGCCGATGAACGGGCCATGGACATGGCGCTCCGCATCCCCAATCTGCCACACAGTTCCGTACCTGCCGGAAAGGATCCGTCGGACAACCAGGAAGTGCGAAAATGGGGCGCCGTGCCGTCGTTTTCCTTTGCGCCCAAGTCGCACTCGGACCTCGGTGACGCGCTGGGCATCCTCGACTTCGAGCGGGCCGCCAAGATCGCCGGCACCCGGTTTGCCGTGCTGACCGGTCCCGGCGCCAGGCTGGAGCGGGCCCTGATCAATTTCATGCTCGATCTGCACACGGCCCGGCATGGCTACCAGGAAATCCTGCCCCCCTTCATGGTGAACCGGGCCGCCATGACCGGCACGGGCCAGCTCCCGAAGTTCGAGGACGACCTGTTCAAGCTGCGCGATGACGATTATTTTTTGATTCCGACCGCGGAAGTCCCCGTCACCAACCTGCTTCGGGACGACATCGTCCCGGACGACCGCCTGCCGATCCGCTACACCGCCTACACGCCCTGCTTTCGCCGCGAGGCCGGCTCCTACGGCAAGGACACGCGCGGATTGATCCGGCAGCACCAGTTTAATAAGGTGGAGCTGGTCGTCTTTTCGCGGCCCGGCGAGTCCTATGGGGAACTTGAGCGACTGACTGGCCAGGCGGAGACGATCCTGCAGGAACTGAAACTGCCCTACCGCGTCGTCACCCTCTGCACGGGCGACATGGGTTTTTCAGCCGCCAAGACCTACGATATCGAAGTGTGGCTGCCGTCTCAACGCACGTTCAGGGAAATCTCCTCCTGCAGCAACTTCGAGGCGTTCCAGGCCCGCCGGGCCGGCATCCGCTACCGTCGAAAGGACGGGAAAACGGATTTCCTGCACACCCTGAACGGCTCGGGCCTGGCCGTCGGTCGAACACTGGTCGCCATTCTTGAAAATTACCAGCAGGCAGACGGGTCTGTTACAATCCCCACGGCATTGCGGCCCTACATGGGTGGGGCAGAGAAGATTACGAAGAGCTGAGCACGAACTGCAGGGCTGATCCCGCTGCATCAATTGGGCTGGACTTCGCCTGATGAGCCGCGGCTCAATCGAAGTCCGTATCAAGCCTGCTGGAGGCAAGGCACCTATCCGCTCGCATTTGATCGAAGTGAGCGGATCAAGCGAAGCTTGGTATGGAGGGGTGGCTGAGCGGCCGAAAGCGCCGGTCTTGAAAACCGGAGTCCGGGAAACTGGACCGTGGGTTCAAATCCCACCCCCTCCGCCATACCAAATTTGCGTGAACCGGCGGCTCATTGGGCGAAGCCTCTCCCAATTATCGTCGCCTGAGAAAACCCTGAATGCAGTCTTTTACCGGATAAAAACCTTCAGAAATCCCCTTCTGGTCGGGTATAATCCCTCCGCTTCTTGAAAGTATGGGAGTAGTAAAGACGAACGCTGGAGGCATTCGCGGGCACATGATGTAAACGAAGTGCCCGCCAAGCAAGCTCTGCGGAGAGGTGGCCGAGTGGCCGAAGGCACCGGTTTGCTAAACCGGCACAGGTCAAAAGCCTGTCGCGGGTTCAAATCCCGCCCTCTCCGCCATAGCACACTTCGTGTGAACCGTCGGCTATTCAGGGTTTATCGTGATTGAGCCGGTGGAGAAAACCCACAAGTGTTTTTAGTTTTGGTGTCGTTCCCATCTACGCGCCCGTAGCTCAATGGATAGAGCACCAGACTACGGATCTGGGGGCTACAGGTTCAAGTCCTGTCGGGCGCGCCAACACCACCTGAAAGCCCCTTCCTGGCGGAGTCATTTGACTAGACGCTCGCCCTTTCAGGGAGTAGTATGATAAATGAGTTTCAGGATCTCGGGCATGCACCAGAACGAACCTCACGTGTCGGCCCCAGTCTCTCCCCGTCTACGCTACGTTGCGAGCCTGAGCATGATCGCAACAGCCTGCTTTATGATGCAGGCGCTGGGCTGCGCGCATCAGCCAGCGGACCACGCGACGACGCCTTCCAAATCTCCGACGGTGGAGAAGCACCTTCCCTCCGGGTCGTCGCAACCATCACGCACGGAGCAATCGGACAAGGCAAAAGCTGTCGAGAAAAAGTCACCCGCTTCGAAGGAGAAAAAGGCAGCGGCGGCAACTGAGAAAACTCCCGGTAAGAAATCCGAACAGTCGGAGGAAGCCGGCGCGGACACCCTCGCTCCCCCGCCTCCCCTCAAACCAGCCACATTCGGCGGTGCCGGCGGCTGATTGAGCAGTAGGTGGAAGGGGCGTGGCAGTCCTAACATGTTGAAATAACATAGTGCTGGACGTGCGCCATTCCGAGGAGTATCATTCTTCTCCATCGAGGAGTGTCACCCATGGACAGGCCCCAACAGCAAATCCTGCGGACTGCGCAGCGAAATAGGCGATCCCTCGAAGCGCGCATTCTTCCGGTCGGAATCTCGTGCCTTCTGCTCCTCTCAGGCTGTGCTCAACTGGACCAGTTAATGGGCAAGCATGCCGCTGCTGATGAGTCGGCGACATCCCCACAAGCAGCATCGCCAGCATCAGCCGCTCCGGCTCCTGAGAACCATCCCGTGCAGACGACAGAACCAGCCTCGAAACCTGTCGCCAAGAAGAAGTCTGACGACACGCACCAGCAGGCGCCATTGCATGCACCCGCAAGCTCGCCCGGATCGTCGGCAGGTATGACGAAGCAACCTGAGCCGGGCGCGAAACAGCTCAATCAAGACAAGGCGGTTACAGAAAAAGAGCAGCCCGCGAATGAAAAGAAAGCCCGTGTGGCTTCTGATAAGAAAAAGAAGCCGGCGAAACCTCAGACCGAGTCACAACTGCCAGCAGAAGACGTCTTCCTTTCTCCCGTTCCGCTGCCATCTAAACCCGCTGCCATCGGTGGATCAGGCGGCTAATCAGATCACCAGACCGTTCAGGGCATTCTGAGGGTTCATGCTGTTCAAGAAACAGACATGGCACTGGCCGCACATTGTCGCACTGATCGGATGCGGTGTCGCCGCGCTGCTGATCCCGATTATCATCGAGCGCTATTGGCCCGAGATGCTCGAACCGCTCGAGTTCAAGGCTGTCGACATGCGTTTCAAGCGGCGGCCTCTCGCGGACGTTCTCGAGCCGGTTCCCTCCCCTGACGGCTCCGCCCAAACCGTCTCCAACTCGATCGTCGCCCTCGATTACGACGCCAAGGCGTCGATCGAACTGGGACTCGGCCGCTGGCCGTGGGACCGGCGCGTCCATGCCCAGGTTTTCGACATGCTGAAACAGGCCGGCGCGCGATCGGTCCTGGTCGACATCGTCTTTGACTATCCCGTCAAGGATCCGGCCGAGGACAAGGCCATGATCGAAGCCACGCGCCGTGCCGGCAACGTCATCCTGCCTGTCGTCTTCAGGGAAGCCGAAGGATCCGGAACGGACGAGTTCTTTACGAAGGCCCCACGGCACCTGATTCACGCCGAGGTCGAGGGCTTCGGCCACATCCCCGGTGTCAACGATCTGGTCCTCCCTCTTCCTGGACTGATCGAGGCCGCCGGAGGACTGGGACATATCCAGAGCACGACGGTCAGCGGAGCGATGCGGCGGACCCCCCTGCTCTACGCCACGAAAGGCGGATTCGTACCCTCGATGGCGCTGGTCGCAGCCCTCCGCGATCTGGAGGTCGATCCCTCCTCGATCCGGATCGAACGGGGCAAGGCGATTCGCCTCAAGCCAAGACTCTCCGAGGAAATTTCGATCCCCATCAACGATCGGGGCCGTGTCTGGATCAATTATGCGGGCGAATGGAGCAAGCGATTTGTCCACTACCCCTACAGCTGGGTCATGGCGCAAATGAAATCGCCGGCGCATCGAGCGCGCGTCCTGAGCCTGTTCAAAGACAAGCACGTCCTGCTTTCGAATCTGACCACCTCATCAGGCAGCGACGTCATTGCCACACCGTTCGAAGAACAATTCCCAACCAGCGAAGCGTATTTGCATATCCTGAATATGATTTTAACCAAGCAGTTCCTGCGCAACGCGACCACGGGTGAATTGGTCGCCAGCTACGGCCTCCCGATTACCCTGTTGACCACATCCGCCCTGGCCGGCGGCCCCATGCTCATCATTCCCACGTTCCTTGTCGTGTCGGGCGCCTATCTATTCGCTCTGCAGCATATGTTTACGACCCAGTCGGCCGTCTTGCCTGCGGTCGGCCCCCTGTTCTCGATGACACTCGGACTGGTCTTCCTGCTGCTGACACGCTTTTTTATCGTGGATCGCGAGCGGGTGCGTTTTCAATCAGTGCTGGGTACCTGCCTGCCTCCCCACACGCTCAAAATTATCAAGGAGAGTCCGGGAACAGTGGCGACCCTTCTGGCCGGTCACAGCCGTGAACTCGTCATCCTGTTTGCCGACATCAAGGGATTCTCGGTCTTTTGCAAGAAAGCCGACGCGCTCCAGATTCAGCGTGTCCTGCGCGATTATCTCACAGCCATGACCGCCATTATCCTTGAGCATGGCGGCACGCTCGACAAATACATGGGGGACGGCATCATGGCCTTTTTCGGGGACGCCGAGCCGGAAGGCGGAGGCGAATCGGCGGAGGAGGACCGTGTCGAGCGTAATGCCGCCGGTGCCGTGCGCTGTGCCCTCGCCATGCAGAAAAAAATGGCCGAGCTGAACGCCAGTTGGATGAGTCTGGGACAGGAGCCCCATCTGATTCGCGTCGGCATCAATACGGGCGTGGTGACGGTGGGAAATCTTGGAACGGAATATCTGATGGACTATACCGTGATCGGTCCGGAGGTGAACAAGGCGCAACGCCTGGAAAGTGCCGCGGAACCTGGCGGGATTCTCCTGGCCCGCCGCACCTATGCGCTGGCCCGCAAGCAAGGCGTCCTCCCGGAGGACCTGCCCCCCAAAGTCGTCAATCTGAAAGGCATCGGCGAGGAGCCCGATGTCTACCCGGTTCCTCCTGAAATCGTCGCCCAGTTGACGATGGCCTCGTCCGGCTCTTCACGATAACAACAGGCTGGGCCGGCTGTCACGAATAGGGCTTCTCCAGACGCTTCAGCGCGCGCATCATCGCCGGATCGCTCAACCCCACCTCACTGAGCGCATCGATGATATGGCTGCCCTTTCTGGCGGCCAATTCCTTTGCCCTGGCATATTGGGTCTGATTAAAACGGGCGACCGACGGCTGTCCATTGACGATCTGGCACGCCAGCACCTCCCCGTTCACTTCCAATGTTCCACCCCGCTCGATCAGGTCGCGCGCCTGCGCGGCCGTGATCACATGGAGCCGCGCGAATTCGTCGATGCCGCTGGTCTCTACCAGCCGCCCGTCCGGCATGATGCACAGGCGCTTGAAGTGCGGCGACCAGTCTTTTCTGAAATCGATGTATTTGATGTCGCCTCCCCTGGCGATGGCGCGGTCCAGCCTGGCGTAATCCAATCCAAGATTCCGTTGCGCGAGTTTGTCCTTGAGTTCCGGGGCCAGCGTGCGCTGGAAGGCGCGCCAGGCAGCCTCTGCCAGCGTCAGGCCATAGGCGCGCGTGAACTGCTCCGCTTCAGCATATTGCTCGACATCCAGCATCCACGTGAGTTTTGGCGCATGGCCGTCCGGATCAATCCGGCATGCACAGGCGCCGCGTGTCACCAGCAGTCCTTCGTGCGGATAGATGTATGCCCCGCCGTCGCTCAACAGTCGCTGCATGGCATCGAGGGGCACCGCGTAGCTTTCGGACAGCACGCGGGCGTGCGCGCCAAGATCCTCTGCTTCCGTCATTGCGCAGACCCAGACATTGCCCGGAGGATCGAATTCGCTGTAGTCCTCGATGATGTTGTAGAGCGCCGGAGGTTTCGCCGCGGCAGGCGCGCGCTTTTTGATTTTATGCATGGCTGATCCGCTTCTCCCGCATCAGTCTATCGCCGCTTCGCTCCGGATGTCACGGCGGGTGGGGTCGCCGGGGACAGGGCTGCGGGAGGCGATTTTCTCGGGCAGATGCCACCGGGAGGGCTGCCCGGTGGACAGGCGCGAAGCTCCTCTTCAATCTCTTGTTCAGCCAACTCATTGGCAGCCGAGCCGAGATCGTCCTCGACTTCGGTTTCGCCGATGGCCTGCCGGACGGCCGGTGGCACCTTGGCGCCTGTCGGCTCCGCCGCGCCCGGCGGTTTGCCGGTCGGCGCGATCGAGTAGAAGCCCGGTTCCAGGATCACCACGCGGCCTTCCGCCACGAAGCTGACCGCTCCTGCCGATCCAATATTGACGACACCGGTTTCCTGTCCATGGCGCCACACGATGCAATAGGCCGCGTTGGCGATCACGCTGGCCGTCCCAGCCCGGATGACGAATGTGGAACCCAATCCTGAAAACGCGCGTCCCACCAGCGTCCGCAGCATGCCCCGTTCCAGATGTACCGTCATCCGACGGACTTGCTGGTCCGGCGCATGCAGATATTCGTCGATGTTCATGCGCGATTGAGGTCCCATCGCCAGCATCGTATCGTCATGGAGCAGGGCCTTGACCTTCGCATGCGCGCCCGTGCCGATCGCATCATAGGCCAACAGGGGTTGACGGACAGCGAGTTGCGCCGGGACTGATGAACCCCGATGTTCCACCGACACTGCTCCTCGGATCGTGGTGATGATGCCGATGGCCTCCGGCTCCTGCTGCTGCGCCCATCCCGGGACGGCGATACCCAGCAACAGCCCCAGCACCGCCACGCACTCTCGGAAACGCACACCCTGTCCGGTCATGTTAAAACCGTCCTGTAATCATCAGCGAATAGACGCTGCGGTTGTAATCGAATGACGAGATGTTGGATTGATCCCGCGTGTAGGCATACTGCAAGGACGCGGACAGCCATTCCGTAAAATCACGCCCCAAGGTCCCGGTAAAGGTATAGATATGATCCCGCCGTTTGAAGGTTGAGACGTCCCCTGCCAGACCTTCCGCAAACGAGCTTGGGTTGGCATATATCTGCCTGTAATAGTTGAAATCGAGATCGACCTTGTTGAAAAAAGTCATGATTGCCGGCAGACCTACTCCGGCTGAGAAGCGATGCCCGCTGTAGGCCCAATCGGCATTGGTCTGGTTGCCGAGGACGGCCGTGGAAGGTGACCCTCCTCCGGTCCGATCCGTATCGAAGGCATAGCCCATCCGAAAATTTCCCGTGTTATCCGCAAAGAGAGCATACTGCGTGACTCCGGCGAGCCAGTTCTTGCCGTCCCGGAAGGAGTTCCCCTGGAACCGCGCGTCCTGGAAGTCCTTGCCCTGATACCGGAATTGAGCCTGCGTGAACGCGTGGTAGCCTTCCGACAGCGTAAATAACGGTTGAATTGTGTGCGAGACCAGGAAGGGTAGCCGTCCGACCTTGATATAGTCGAAGGAGTACTGCACCCGTGCCTGAAACAGTCCGATCTGGCGCTGCAGAAACACCGCCGGCGTGTGATTTTCAACGTCGAACCCACTCAGCGTGCTATGAAAACTCTGGTAGACGCCATAACTGGCGCCGCCCAGCCAGGTCTCGGTCTGCAGCGGCCGGTATTCCGCCCGGGCAAACACGGCTTTGCGAAGGTCCGACTTCTGCGAGATGCCGCTTGTCCCGCCAGGCGGCGACGTCCCCAGCGGCAGTAATACGACGTTGTTGTCGAACTGGAACATGGCGGTCAGGCTCAGGTCCCACCGCTTCGGACCCTTCTCGCTCCCGCCTCCCGCCTGCTCAAGAAAGGTCCGGGCCGACTTGACCAGTTCGGATTCGGGCTCGCCGGCCTTGATGGCCGCACTGAACTCTTCCCGCGACTCATCGACCAGGCCTCGCTGATAATAGGCGATCCCGCTGTAATAATGGCTGGGGGCGGCCAGATCCTGGCTCAGGGTCCTGGCCCTGAGGAACCGGCCCGGAGACAGATCGAACGCGCCTTTTTGATGGTAGGCCAGCCCCTGGTAATAGAACACCAGGGGATCTGAAGGCAGGTGCTTTTCAGCGTTGTCGAGGCTGGCCAGCGCCTCGGTGTACTGGCCTCGATTGTATTGCGCCATCCCCAGGCCGAGCCATGCGCGCCCATCGTCCTGGCTTTTGTACAACAGCTTTTGAAAGATGTCCTGGGCCGCTTCCGGACGCTTCAAGCGGATCAGCGTCTGGCCCAGATAGAAGCTCGCACGGCTGTCGCCCGGGCTGGCGTCGAGGGCAGCCTGGAACAGCTGTTCGGCGTCGCTGTACTGCCCGCTGCTGAACCGGATGAGGCCCTTGGCGATGCTGAGGTCGTAGGCTTGGGGGTCAAGCGGCGCCTGGGCAAGGGCCGGCGACAGGGAGAACACCAGGCAGGCGTAGAACAGCCACGTCCCCGGCATCCGGAGGACGCCGGGGCTGCGATATTTTCCAGACGTGTCGGGCATTCGGCTGTACTGAGTCGTCTGAAAATTCATCACGACCGGTCATTTGTCGGTCATTTCGATCACCTCGGCCGTCGCCTCGTCTTCAGTCACAATGGATTTCTCGCCATGACCGCGCGACGCCAGCCCGTAGATGCCGACCGGCTTCACCTTCCCCTTGACCTTCACGATCGCAAGACGCTTGAGATCGACACGCCCGACCCGACCGAGTTCGTCCTGAATTTGAGTTCGATCCAGCAGACTCTTGAGCTGTTCGGCCGTATATTCCGTAATGACAATTGAGACGCCGAATTTCCTTGTCAGGCCTTCTGCCCGTGCCGCCAGATTCACATGGTCGCCGATCATCGTATAGTCCATTTTTTTGCCCTCGGCGCCGATGTTGCCGACGAGCGCGGCGCCGGTGTTGATTCCGATGCCGTTGTCGAGCATCGGCAGCCCTCGTGCCTTCCAGCCCTCCTGCAGCTCGCCCAGTCTGCGGCGCATGTGCATCGCGCACTTGAGCGCCAGTTCCACGTGATTCGGCTGGTCGATCGGCGCCCCCCAGAAGGCGACGACGGCGTCCCCGATGAACTTGTCCAGTGTGCCATTCCAATGAAACACCACGTCGGTCATGGCCGTCAGATACTCATTGAGCAGCGGCACCACTTGTTCAGGCGCATGCTGCTCGCAAAGCGTGGTGAAGCCCTTGACGTCCGAAAACAGCATGGTCAGTTCCTTGCGCTGCCCGCCGAGCTTTGCCTTGGCCGGATCCTTGATCAGTTCTTCGACAATGCGCGGACTGACGTAGCTGGAGAACATGGCACGGACTTCCTTGGCCTGCTTCTCCTCGGTCATAAAACGCAGCACCGTGACGGCGACAAAGACTGCAAGAATGGTAAATAGCGGAAACACAACGGCGAGGAGCAGCCCCTGCGCGACAAAGAGATACTGGGCAACAGCGGCGTACCCCAAAAAAGCAATGGCAGCCAGTGAGGCGCCCGGCAAGGCCCGCAGCTTCGGCAGATACATTCCCAACCCGAACCCGAAAAATAAAATCAATGCCAGATCGATGGGCTTGTCGTAGACGCTTTGCTCCAAGAACTGCTGCGTGATGATGTTCTCCGCCACCGTGGCATTTTTTTCCACGCCAGGGAAATTGGCGGAAAACGGGGTGGTTTTCTGATCGTAGGTCCCCAGCGCCGCCGTGCCGACGAATACCGCCTTGCCGGCAAAGGCGTCCGGCTCCACGCGGCCGTGGATGACATCCGTCGCCGAGACATATCGGAAGCTCTGCTCCTTTCCCACATGGTTGATCAGCATGCGGGCCTTTTGATCGGTGGGAATCAGAACCTTGTCGAGACGTACGCCCTCGCCCAGCGTCAACGACATGTGGTCACGCGGAATGCCGAGATAGACTCTGGCGACTTCGAGGCCCAGCGACGGGTAGTAATCCCGGTCATCGCCATAGCGCACGGCCAGATATTCGTAGCGCGTCACGCCATCGCGGTCGGGAATGGTATAGACGTGCCCTAGGCTGGCGGCCGCGCCGGCAAACTGCCGGAGGGGCGGCACGGCACTCGTTGCGCATTGGGGCTCCAGCGCGGCCCCGCTGCTGGCCTGTTTCACCATCATGAAGAGGGTGCTGGTGATGTACTTCGGGGGAACCATCTCGACCTGCCGGCACGAATCAGAAACCGGCACGACAAGGGGCAGGGCCAGAACCACATTACCCGCTTTTTTGACGGCCTGCTCGAACTGCACATCAGTGTCCGACTCCCTGAGCTGCTGATCGAGCACCCCCCGGACTGCCTGCGTCGCGCCCGCCGCCTGCGCCCTCGTGCGGACTTCTTGAAGGCTGCGCTTCAGCTCCGTGACCTCCGGCTCCGAATAGATCACGTCGAGACCAATGACCTTGGCGCCACGCTGCGCGATTCCCTCCACCAGCCTCGCCTGCACCGCCCGTGACCAGGGCCACCGCCCGATTTCCTTGATGCTCGGCTCATCGACCACCACGATGACGATATCGGGCGGGGCGGGGCGCGGTCCCCGAAAGACCCTGAACCGGAGGTCAATCGTCGCGTTTTCTATTCGGCGGAACGGCGTCACGAACAGGTCCGGCTCAATCAGCGCCAGCAGTCCGACCGCCAGGGTGATGCCCCCTGCAAGGAGCAGCCCCAGTTTCTGGATATTCCTCGTTTTCCCGAGCCAGACGCGTGCCATGCTAGCCGGTCCTTCTATTGGTCAGCGTGTATCTGCCTGCCACCGCAAAGAATGGGCCGAAGACCGAAATGGAGAACAGGTGCGGGAGATGAAGCGTGTGGGAGCTGTGATCAAGCACACATCCGGTTACGAGCTCGGATGCCGGAGGTAGAAGTACATTTTGACGCCAGCCACCTCGATCAAGTCGCCGTCCTTGAGGTCACTGCGGCCCTGGATCTGCACGCCGTTGACCAGGATTTTCTTGCTTTCCTCGGACAGGCTGACGACATAGGCCGTTTCAGTGCGGCTGATCAGCGCGGCGACTTTTGGCGCAAACCACCCGGTCAGCTTGACCACCGCCGCGTCCTGGGAACCGACGACCGACACGCGGCCCGGCAGCTTATATTCGTTTTTATCCGTCTGTCCCGCCACCACCAGAAGAACGCCGATTTTCCCTCCTGGCAGGACGTCCTTCGTCTCGTCCGCCGGCTTCAGTGTCCGTTCGCCAGGCGGCGGAGGCGCGTACACCGTTTTGTCTCCATCCAGTGCGACGGCCGGAGCCGATTTGGGCTTGGCCGTGGCGGTTTCGTCCTCATAGATCAGGATGTGTTTACCGACCCGGATTTGATCGCCGGTCTGCAACCGCTGCTTGGCGATCTTCGCGTCGTTCAAAAACGTCCCGTTGGTGCTTCCGGTATCCTCGACAAAGTACGTGCCGTTTTCCTCCACCACCCGCGCATGGTGGCCGGACACCGCCAGGTTGTCGATGACCACGTCGTTATCCATCTTGCGGCCGATGGTGACCTGGGGCTTATCCAGGGGAATGTCCTTCAGCACCATCCCGCTAAATTTCAACAGCAGTTTCGGCATCGCGTTCCCTTAATCGGCCATTCCATGCATTGCGGCACGTAAATCCTTCGCCATCAATTCCCCCTGCTGGTACCGCTGAGTCAGGTCCCGCTGCAACGCCCGCAGGGCAATCGCATCCACCGACGACGGCACGTCGGGCCGAAGCGTCGATGGAGCCGCAGGCTGGTGCGCTTCATGCAGGCGGAGCATCTCTGAAATGTTCCTGGCCTGAAAGGGCCTCACCCCGGTCAGAAGCTCATAAAACACCACGCCCAGCGAGAAAAGATCCGAGCGCCTGTCGACTTTTTGACCGATCAACTGTTCCGGTGACATGTAGTTCGGCGTGCCGAGCACCACCCCCGACTGTGTTTGCGACGCATCCAGCAGCTTGGCGACTCCAAAATCAGTGATCTTGAAATCCCCACTTGACAGGACCATGATATTTTCCGGCTTCACGTCCCGATGCACCACGTTTTTCGCATGCGCATAGGCCAATGCGTCCGCGACCTGTGCGGCAATCTCCATCGCGCGCTTCACCGAGACTGTACCACGCTTCGCGACGAAGTCCCTGAGCGTAATGCCGTCCAGCAACTCCATGGCAAAATAGGCCGTCCCGTTTTCCTCACCCGCGTCATAGACCTTCACGATGGCCGGATGGCTCAACTGCCTGGCTGACTCGGCTTCGCGGAAAAATCGCTCCTTCATCGAGGCAACTTCCTGCGCATCGACGCCCGCGGGCTTGAGCGTTTTCACCGCAACCGTCCGATGCCCGACGGTATCCTTCCCCAGATACACCGTGCCCATCGCGCCGCTGCCAAGCTCCCGGACCACTTCGTAGCGACCGAACCTGGGGGTCCCGCTCCGCGCTTCCACAGGCGGCGGGGCGGCGGCCACGGCCTCGTCCTGGAACACCACGAAATGCTTGCCGATCATGATCTGATCGCCGTACTTCAGCGTGTGCTGCGCGACCTTTTCGCCGTTGAGAAAGATCCCGTTGGTGCTGCCCGTATCCTGGATCACGAAGCTGTCGTCGAGCTTGGCAATTCGCGCGTGGTGGCTGGACACGGCCAGATTGTCGATCACCAGATCGTTGTCCGCCTTCCGGCCGATGGTCACGACGACATCGGTCAACTTGATCTCCTTGATGACCTTGTCATTGTACTTGAGCACGATTTTCGGCATACGGGCCCGCCCCGATCGTTGGACGAATCCTATTTGGTGACGTGCTTCATCAACTGCTGCCAGACCCCGGTGCCCACTTTTCGGACCATGATGACGATCACCGTGGTGTTGTCTTCTCCGCCGGCGGCGTTTGCCATCTTGATGAGCCGGTCACAAGCCGCCTGCGGTTCCTTTTCCTCGCGCAAGACCTTCATGATCTCCCAGGGCTTGACCCCCTTCGTCAGGCCGTCCGAGCAGAGCAGGATCACATCCCCCTTCACCAGCTCGATCTCGTCGAGGTCGACTTGGAGCGATTCCTCGACGCCCAGCGCGCGCGTGACGATGTTTTTCTGCGCTGATTTCTCCGCCTGCTCCTCCGTCAGAATTCCCTGGCGGACCTGCTCGGCGACAAGCGAATGGTCGGACGTCAGGGCATGGATGTTCTCGCCCCGGACCAGATACATGCGGCTGTCGCCGGCATGCGCCACGGAGAGCATCGGACCGTTGAGCAGGGCGCAGACCACCGTCGTGCCCATGCCCGACTGTCCCGGCTTGCTCTGACTCGCCCCGTTGACCACCTGGTTGGCCAGCCGCACGGCGCTCGCGAGCCGGTTTGTTTGGGGGGACAGCTTGGCATTCATGCTGCCGATGAGCGGCAACTCGTCGGCCTTGTGCGCATCGGCCATGTGCTTCTGAATGATCTCGACCGCCAGGCCGCTGGCGATCTCGCCGGCGTTCCGTCCGCCCATGCCGTCGCACACGATGAACAGGCCGAGCTTCGGGTCGGCGCAGAGGCTGTCCTCGTTATGCTCCCGCTTCAGACCGACGTCGGTTTTTGCGCCAAAAACGATGTCCATGATTGATTAATCGCTAGCTGGTGAGCCCCTGCATGACGGCGCGAAGGTCCTGGGCCATTTCCAACCCCCGCTGATACCGCTTGGCCGCGTCCTTTTGCAACGCGCGGTCGATCACCGCGCCCACCGCCTTGGGCAGGTCCGGACGCAACTCGAACGGCGAGGGATGCGGCTGATTGGCGATCACATACATCAGCGTAGCGACGCTTTCGCCCTGGAACGGCCGTTCGCCAGTCAGCATTTCGAACAACACGACGCCCAGCGAAAAGAGATCCGACCGTCCGTCGACCTTGGCCCCCGAGAGCTGCTCCGGCGACATGTAGCTGGGGGTGCCGAGCACGATGCCGGTTTGCGTCTTGGCCGTGGTGACGATCTTGGCGATCCCGAAATCCGTCACCTTCACGGTGCCGTCCGGCATCACCATGATGTTCGCCGGCTTGATGTCCCGATGGACCACGCTCTGGCTGTGCGCATAATCCAGCGCCTCGGACACCTTCGTAACGATTTCCAGCGTCCGCTTCACCGGCAACAGATTGCGTTTCTTGCAGAGGTCCTTGAGATCGACCCCATCCAGCACTTCCATGGCGAAATAGGCCAGATCCGCCTCTTCGCCGGCGTCAAAAATGGTCACGATGTTCGGATGCGACAGCTTGCCGGCCGACTCCGCCTCACGGAAAAACCGCGCCTTCACATCCGGCAGTTCGTCGGACTCGATCTCATCCAGCCGCATGGTCTTGATGGCGACGGAGCGATGAATCTTGGGGTCCTTCCCGAGATACACGATGCCCATGGCGCCGCGTCCCAGCTCCTTCACGACCTCATACCGGCCCAGCGTCGGCTTGATGTCGCTGCCTTCCGCCAGCAGCGATCCGCTCGTAGTTGGTCTCCCTGAGGCTCCCGCGCTTTCCGCCGCGCCGAGACGCTTCACGCGCTGTTCGATGTCCTTGTACTTCTTGTCCTTGGTGGCGATGTGCTGGTACACGGACAGCGCCTTGCTCGACATTCGTTTGCGCTCGAAATCCTGACCCAGGTTGTAGAGGAGATCCTTCATGCTGTCGTCTATCGGGCAGGCTCTGAATTTATCGAAGGCCAGCTCGAGCATGCCCTGCCCCTGGAAGGTCAGCCCCAGCATCCGGTTCGTTTCGGCGTCGACGCCGCCCGTGCCCGCGCTTCGCTCGGCCAGCAGGGCCCGCTTCGCGGCGATAAACGTATACCCAAGAATCAGCAACAGTGTCGGATGGGCCACCGTCAACACGTACCCCTTCGACGCATAGACAATCGCGACAAATCCAAGGTAACTCAGCAGGACTGTCCCGGCAACGATCCCCGACCATTTTGTCCCCAGTCGGGGAAGAGCCAACACCACAAACGTGCCGATCAGAAGAAGAGCACTTAACTCAACGGCAGGCGCCCAACGTGGTATTGTCAGAAAGCTTTGACTGAGCATGTTCTGGATGACGTTGGCGGTGACCTCGACGCCGGCGATCGACGGAGATGTCGGTGTGTCGTACGGAACTGCTCCGGCAACGGCAGCCAACGGTCCCACCACCACCAGCTTGCCGCGGAACGTGCTGGGTGGAATTTTTCCTGCCAGCACATGGTGCGCCGAAAAGGCCTTGAAAGAACCGGCTGGTCCGCTGAAACTGATTCGAGCGCGCATGTGGCGGTCGGTCGGCACCCACAGGTCTCCAACCTTCACGCCCTTTCCCAGCACCACATGGGCATCACTGGACGCGACATCCAGATACGTACTGACGGCGCGGAGCGCGAACGAAGGATAGAATCGATCGAGATATTCCACGAGCACGGTTTCGCGCCGGACGACATTGTCCGTATCGGGAACGATCGTGGTATGGCCGAAGCCGACCTGCGGCAGTTGAAATGCCGGCATTGGAGCGATCATTTTCCGGACCTTGGCAGGCGGGAAGGACGTCATGTCACGCGGATTATCGACCAGGCTGAAAGAACTGGCGGCAATTGATGCGCTGGGCTCCGTGCTTTCCCCTTCTTCAGGACGGCCCAGCTCAAAGTGGATCGGCAGAATCACTTCCGAGCCCCGGCCGAGGATCGTCGCCAATTTCGTATCCTGGTCTAATCGAGTTTCGGACTCGCCCAGCTCCTGCAGCATGCGAACATAGGCTTCCCGCTGCCTGGCATCGGTTTGCGGCGACGCAATCTGGGCCGTGAGCCTCTGTCGCATCGCGCGCACTTCTTCCATGCCCTGGCTGCTGCGATCCGGCTCAGACAAACCGAACTCATATGCGATCACTTTCGCGCCGCTAGTACGAAGGTTCTCGATCAAGCGGGCCTGGGTGGCACGGGGCCATGGCCATCGGCCGACTTTATTAAGGCTCTCCTGGTCCACCGCGACAATTTCGATTTGTTCCGACTGCTGCCCGTGCGCCCGTAAGGCTGCGCGCAGGTCGTACGTGGCATTTTCCATCAGCCGGAGGTTCGACCAATCGGCCACATAGCCGACCAGAAAATAGAGGGTCAGGATCCCTCCGATCATCCAGTCGGCAAGCAGTATTTTGAACACATTGGCGCCCATGTGGCTCCTAACTCTTACTCTCTATAGTCGTGCGTGGTGTAGCTTCGACAGCCGGGAGCCGGCTGAGGGAGCATGTGTACCACGTCCGCCCTTTCATTGCAACGGGTTACGACGAAATTCTGGGCTTGGCGGCTACCCCCCGCCCGTGTTATCCACCCGCTGGCAATGGATGCCGAACATCCTGAGTTACGTGAATAAAATGGAACTGCGATGACATTGATCTGGTGCGCAATTTCCAGCCATGGGTTGGGGCACGCGGCGCAGGTTGTGCCAGTCCTGAACGAATTGAGACGGCTCAGACCCGATCTCCAGGCCATCCTGCGCACGCAGGTGCCCGCCTGGTTTTTCAAAGACCGCCTGACGATCCCCTGGACGCTCTCGCCGGCCCGACAGGATATCGGCTGCATCCAGCATGGTCCGCTGAACATCGACGTGGCAGCCACCTGGAACGCGCATTCTCGGTTTCACGCAGGATGGGAACAGAAAGTCCAGAGCGAAACCCTCTCGATACGAACAGCCTCCCCGACGCTGATTCTCTCCGACATCTCCTATCTGGCTATCGAAGCCGGCGCGCGTGCCAGCGTACCGACCGTCGGACTCTGCAATCTGTCCTGGGATCAAATTTTGGAACCGCTGGCCGACCCGAGCCAACCAGGCCATCGCGAGATCGTCGGCCACATCCGGCGCGCCTACGCCCATGCCGATCTGATGCTCAGGCTGTCACCCGGTATAACCATGAACGCATTTCCCAACCTCTTGGACATCGGTCCGGTTGCCGACCCGGCGGTTGCCGCAACGCCTGAGCTCCGAACAGTCATCGCGGCTGCGCCCGGCGAGCGCATTGCCTTGGTTGGATTTGGCGGGATCGCGCTCACCACCCTGCCGTTCGAGCAGATGGACCGGCTGACGGGATACCGATTCATCGTGACCGGGCCGGTGCCGGGCTGGTGCGCACGCATTCACGCAACTTCGACTCTGCCGTTCTCCTATCGGACGCTGCTTGCCTCGGCCGATCTCATCGTCACCAAGCCCGGCTACAACACCGTCGTCGAGGCCGTCGCGCTGGGCAAACCGGTCGTCTATGTCCGTCGCTACAACTTTGCCGACGAGCAATCGCTGGTCGATTACCTGCACCGCTACGGTCGTGCCATCGAATTATCCGAAACGGATTTTACCGATGGACGCCGGCAAACCGCGTTCGAAGCCGTCTGGACGGGACCATCCTCTTCCGACGTCCCTCCCGCACCGACCGGCGCTGCCGATGCGGCGCAGGCGCTCGCGCGATATCTGCGATAAACCCACACCAGACCAGACCGCTCTTGACCCCCGTCGGTCCCGTATGGCTAGGATAGTCGCGCATGAATACGATCGGCTGGTGCATACGCCTACTCGCACGAGGCCTGGCTTTTGTCGGCTTGACATTTACCCGCATGGCCAACTTCCTATGGGAACTCCTCCCCACCATTTTGTCGCCCGACGAGTTGACGAGACACGTTCAGGCCCGCTATGCCCCGGTCTATACCCCTCAGTCGGCTCCCACAAAGGAAGAGATGGAAAGTGACAATCTCGATGCATGGGAGATCGATGTCCTTGACAGATATCGGATCAATTCCGGTCGCATGCTCGCGATGGGAACCGGTTGGGGACGCGAAGCCTTTGCGATCGCACGCAGGGGTGTCATGGTTATTGGAGTCGAAACGAACCCAGTGGCCGTGCATGAAACGCAACGTTACGCCAGACATGCCGGTATTTCCGCGCGCTTTCACCGGGCCGATTTCACGGTCCTGCCTTATGCCGACTCCAGTTTTGACTACGCCCTGCTCGCCACGACCATGTACAGCGCCATCCCTGGGACCGAAAGACGACAGGCCTGGTTGGGCAGGCTCAGCCGCCTGCTCAAGCCCGGCGGCCTAGCAATGTTGAGTTTCGATCGGGAACTGCCCCCGCCTTCCTGCACCAGGGCCATCATCAAACCTTTGATCGCCCTCTTGCAGAAACTCCCAGGTGCCAATCGCGACTACCGTCCCGGAGACAGCTACTCGGCGGAGCATTACATGCACTCGTTTCAAAGCGAAGAAGAAATCCGCGCGGAACTGACTGGTGCCGGAGCCTCCATTCGTGAACTCGGATGGGTGAAGGGCTATGCCATCGTGACCTTCCCTGCGCCACAGAGTGGGACATGATTTCTTGACAGATTACCGTCTCCATCTATACTCTGCCCGCACACATCCCGGTTCACCGAGCGAGGACTTCTCATGATGCCATCCGTCTCCCTCGCATCCCAGGCCCACATTCCTGACGGTATTTTGCACCAGAATCTTGAAGGCGAACTCGTCCTCTTGAACCTGCATACCGGTGTCTATTTTGGCCTGGACTCGGTCGGAGCCAGAACGTGGGAACTGATCCACGCACATCAGAATCTGCCGTTGCAACAGGTGCTGGATGCGCTGATCGGTGAATATCAGGTTCAGCGGGAGCAGTGCGCGGCCGACCTATTGCACCTTGTGGCACGCTTGGAGGAGAACCGGCTGCTTGAAATCGCTCGCTGAGTCCTTTGCGAAATTGCGTCGGCTTCCGCCACAGGAACGCCGGCTGCTTGCGCAGGCGTGGCTGCTATTAATGGCTACCGACCTTGCGCTTCGCGTGCTTCCCTTCGCCACCATCCTGAACTACTGCCGGCGCCAAGACGTGCCGCGCGACACGTCTTCGCCGGACTTGCTGACGCCCGTCTCCCGCTTGGCCTGGCTGGTCGAAGCGGCCGGCCGGTATTGTCCCGCAGGAACGTCGTGCTTGAAGGAGGCCTTGGTTCTGTCGCGGCTCCTGGCCCAGCAAGGAACACCCACCACGCTGCGGATCGGCGTGGGGCGCCAGGCAGGCGCATTCTCCGCCCATGCCTGGCTGGAACAGGACGGTCGAATTATTCTTGGGGGGAGCAACCGCGACGCCTACGCGCCGTTGTCCCCTCTCCACCGATGAAGGACTGTCCAAGATGAGCGGCATCGTCGGTATCTGGAACCTGGACGGACGGCCCGTCGCACCGTCTCTGCTCACATCCCTCGGCGCATCGCTGTCGCACCGCGGGTCTGACGGAAACTATCAGTGGATCCGCGGTCCCATGGGGCTGGCCTGCCGCCTCCTCCGGGTCACTCCCGAATCGCTTACAGAAACCCAGCCGGCCATCGGCCGTTCCGGAATTGTTCTCGTCTTTGACGGACGCTTGGACAATCGGGCCGAACTGCTGGCCGATTTGGGAAATACCCATGATGTGACCGCGGCATCCCCGGACCCTGTTCTGGTACTGGCCTCCTACGACCGCTTTGGCGACTGCGTGGCGGAACATCTCAATGGCGATTTCGCGTTCGGCCTGTTCGATCCAAGCCGGCAGCGGCTGCTGCTGGCCCGCGACGCGATCGGAATCCGCCCTCTATACTACGCGCGTGCACGCAACACGTTCCTTTTCGCATCCGAGATCAAGGCCCTGCTGGCGCATCCTGATGTCCCGACCATACCCAACGACGACATGCTCGCTTGCTATCTCGTAAGCAGCGCGCCCCGAGACACCAGCATGACCTGTTTCAAGGATGTCGCGAGCCTCCTGCCCGCGCACTGCGCCATCGTGACACCCGATAGTTTTTCAACAAGACAATACTGGGATTTTGCCGTCACGGAACAACGGTTTGCTTCATTTCCCGACTATGCCCAAGCCTTCAGACACCATTTCACCGAAGCGGTCCGGCGGCGCCTGCGCAGCGCCCATCCGGTCGCAGTGTCGGTGAGTGGCGGACTGGACTCCTCTTCAATTCTCTGCCTGGGCGAAACGCTGCGACGAACCGAAAGTGCCCTCGTTCCCCCGCTGATCGGCATGTCTTATCTATCTCCGGCCGGCTCGCCCTCCGATGAAAAGGAATTCCTCCTCGAGATCGAACGTCAGTACGGACTGGCCATCGAGCGGGTACCGATCGGCCGGTTGGGCCTCATGGATGGAGCCCGGGAAGCCGTGTGGCACGTGGAGGCGCCGTTCCTGGATCACCAGTGGAACACCTCCAAAAGATTTTTCAACCACGCGCGCTCGCTCGGCGTCCGGACCATGCTGACAGGCCATTGGGCCGACCAAGTGCTGTTTCCCCAAGCCTATCTCGTTGATCTTTTCCACCAGTTGCGATGGCGGGATGTCGGCATCCATCTTCGGGAGTACGGACGTTGGATGACCGATACGCCTCCACGATTTTTCAGAAAGCGGTTCTGGCTCGATCTAGCAAAATACCATGTGCCAGAAGGCGTGATTCCCTCTCTTCGTTGGCTGCGCGCACGTCGTCCGCCCGCATGGTATTCCGATGGATTCTGCCGCCAGGCATTCCGGCACCTACTCCATCGTCCAATCCCAGGAGCTAATCGGCCGACCGCCCACGACCGCTCTCTCTACGAGGAAGTCCGATCGCCCTATCACGTCCACTGCATGGAATGGAACAACAAAGTGGCGAATATATACGGCCTGGAAATGGCCTTTCCATTTCTGGACCGTGACCTGCTCTCGTTTCTCATGAGCATTCCGGGCGACGCGCAAACCTGGAAGGGTGTACCGAAAACGCTCCTGCGGGAAGGGATGCACGGGATTCTTCCTGATGCCATCGCCAACAGAAAATGGAAGGCAGACTTCACGCACCTCGTCAACGAAGGCATGGAGCGGGATTTTCAAAAAATGCTGGACTGCATGCAATCTGGATCGGCGACTATCAACCGAGGGTACGTAAAAAGAGATGCGCTGCAAGAACATCTGTATCGACTGCGAGGCCAGATTCAAGGAGCGCCCACCGCTGAACTGACCTGGACTCTCGCGGATTTACTCGGACTGGAATTGTGGTTACAGGTCTTTCTCGAATCACGGAGCGCTAGAAAAGAATCAGGAACCGAAGAACCTATCCTCGAAACGGTCAACACAGGAGGCACGGCATGAAATCATCAAAGCGCCATTCCAAAACTAAACCTTCCGGAAAGAAACGGTACCAACCGCCGCAACTCGTCGTCTACGGAGACCTTCGCCGGCTGACGAAGGTAAAAATGGGCGTGATGGGTGATGGAGGTGGGCGGCCCGCAACTCGTATGGCAGCTGGCCCTCCCGTGTAGTGTTCGCAGAGCGAACGGAACACACGTGATACCATCTCAAGCAGCCGGACAGTGGTCCTCCGAACGGCGCCATGCTCCTGTCTACCGGGTGTATGGCCTCCGGCTCAGCAGTCATGTTTCGCTCGCATGCCATCAGGAAACACGGTCCAGCCATGCCGACATGGAACTCGTCACGGCATCCGATTCGTTGCGCACTCCACCAGTTCAACAGCGCCTCAGGCGGCCGGAAGCCGATGACTGGTTTCATCACGCAGCCCTGGACGACGGCTCGACCTATCTCCTCTGGACCAAACTGAGCGAGTTCCTGATTTCGCCGGACGGGCGTCGGATTATCTGCCACGCCTTCGACGGAGTCTCATCCGAAACCTTGAGCACCTATCTGATCACGCAGGCAGTGTCCTGCGCGCTGGTGCAGCAGGGCATCGAACCGCTGCACGCCACGGTCGCGGTGGTCAACGGAGAGGCTGTCGCCTTCCTCGGCAACTGTGGCCATGGCAAATCCAGCCTCGGTGCGGCCTTTCTGAAAGCCGGCCATTCCCTGCTGACCGATGACCTGCTTGTGGTCAGTCCGGCCGGTCCGCGCGAAGGCCGCCTGCTTGCGCATCCCGGACCGGCGCGCATCAAGCTCTTCCCAGAGATCGCCGAACGGCTGTTGGGCTCCCGCCGTTCCGGCGTTCGCATGAACCCCGACACCAGCAAGTTGATCATCCCGCTCGCGAACGGCGAGCACTGCGGGAATTCCATCCCCTTGAAGGCGATCTACGTGCTCAGGCCGCCGACGGGATCCCGCGCCGGCCGGCGTATTGCCATTCGCGCCCTGCCGCTCCGGCGCGCCTGCATTGAACTCATCGCGGGCACTTTCAACCTCGTCATCACCGACCAGGCCAGGCTGGCCCGACAATTCCAGTGGGCCGCGCGTTTGGCCGCAGCCGTTCCAGTCAAATCACTCTCCTACCCGCGCAACCTCGCACACGTGAGCCGGGTTGTTGCGGCCATCCAGGCGGATGTATCGCGATGAGCCTGTCTGTTTTACCCGAGGCGGCGCACCTTGCAGCACGGACCATGGTCCTGCGAAGCGAGCTGACGGCCATTCTCCGCGCCTGCCGCAACCGCGACCTGGCCTGCGCGCCGTTGCGCGGCCTGGCGCTGGGCGAGAAGCTGTATGGAGCGAATGCGCTCCGGCCGACTGGAGACATCGATCTCTTGGTGCGCCGGCAGGACCTGCCGATCATCGCCGATCTGCTCGCCGGCCTCAGCTATGCTGGCATGGAACACAGGCCGGGTTTTGCCGGCTCCTTCGCCTACACCCTCGAGTTCGTCAAGGACCGGCACGGTTGGGTCGTCGTCGAACCCCACTGGACCCTTGCCTATCCGCCGTTCACCGACGCGCTCGACATGGAGCAGGTCTGGTCCCGTTGCCGCAGGGGACGCGTCGCCGGGATTGAAACCTGGCTGCTCGGCGACGAAGACCTGCTGGTGCACCTGTGTTGTCACATTCTGCACCACGGGAACAACACGCCGCTGCTCTGGTGGCAGGAATTGGACCTGCTGATCCGCCAGGCCGGTACCTCGCTGGACTGGGACACGGTCACGGAGATTGCCGGACAATCCGGCCAGTCGTTTTTCGTCGCAGAGGTCTTGCGCACAATCCGCAGCCAGTTCCAGACACCCATCCCGCCAATAGCATTCGATAGGTTGACAGCCGCATCATCAATCCCTCCCATGACAAACCTGTTGGCGACCGCCCCTCGTTTGAACGGCAGAGAAGAGTTCGCCCAATTCGTATCTTTGCCAGGCTTCCGCGTCAAACTGCGCTATGCGTTCGGACTTCTGTTTCCCTCCCCCGTCTATATGGTCCGGCGATACGGGCTGACCAGCCGCACCCAACTCGGTCTGTCCTACCTGACCCGCCTGGCGTCCATCTGCTGGGACGGGCTGAATTGGGCGATCGCATTGCTCGGCGCAACCGCCTCCACGAAATCGTCCCCGCTGCGATAGTCTGCACTGTTCGACTCTCATCGCTCCCTCACTCATCCCTTTGCTGATCCTGCCCATAGGTATGTTATGATGCGCCCCGCACCGGCTCCAGGCACCGCACGGCATCGTAGAGTTGACAGGCATGGACTCGTCTCCAAATCCGGCAGTAACCAGCCTCGACGCCGACCTGTTGGCCCGTGTGGCCAGGGGCGACCGGGGCGCCTTCAGCCAGCTCTACGATCAATCCAACGCCCTGCTGTTCTCACTCGCCTTTCGCATTCTTGGCGACCGGGAGGCGGCCGCCGATTTGCTGCAGGACGTCTACCTGGAGGTCTGGAACAAACGGGTGCGGTACGACGCCGAGCGCGGCTCGCCGATGGCCTGGATGGTGACCATGACCAGAAGCCGCGCCATCGACCGGTTGCGCTCGCGCGCCGCGAAGGGCCATGGCGTGACTGATCCCATCGACAATTCCCCTGCAATTCAACTGACGGACGGGAACCCGGGCCCGCTGGAGACCAGCGCGGGAAACGAAACCCGAAGCCTGGTCGGCAAGGCGCTGGCCGAATTGCCGGAGGCCCAGAGGAAGGCAATCGAACTGGCCTTCTATCAGGGTCTTTCTCATTCTGAAATCGCGGCCAAGCTCAATGAACCCTTGGGAACAGTCAAAACCAGGATCAAGCTCAGCATGGACAAGTTAAGGATGGTGCTGCGCCCCTGCTGGGAACAGTAAGCACGACGATGGCACACGAAGAATTCGAACAGAATGTCGCCCTTTATACCGCCGGCGCGCTGGATCCACTGGAGCGCCAGGCCCTGGAAGCCCACCTGGCTGAAGGCTGCCAGTTGTGCCTTGCGACGCTGCGGGAATATCAGGAAACGGCTGGTCTGCTTCCTCACGGTCTGCCTCTTACGGCTCCACCGCCGGCTCTGAAAGGAAGGATCGAGACCGCCGCATTGGCCCAGGTGCTGGCCCAACCGGCAGTCACGAATACCGATGCCACGCTCCGTACCGCAGACGTCGATGCCACGCTTCGCACGCCGGATCCGCCGGTCGTGGTGCCATCCGGCGACGTCACCATCCGCCTGCCGAGCCAGCCTGCCGGCACGCCGGTCTATGACGCCACGGTTCGCATGACCCACCAACAGGCGGCCCAGGCGAAGGCGGTTTCCGGTCCATCGCGGCAGTGGCCCCGGTTTGCCCGCCCGGCCCTCGCCGCCGCATCCGTCGCGCTCGTGCTGGGCATCGGCCTCTATGCCTATTCTCTGAAATCGAAGCTGGCCGCGGAGATCGCGCATCGTCAGGCAATAGAGACGGCCCTCCAGCAGCACACCCTCCTCGCGGGTGTCCTGCGTCAGAAACTGACGCAGGCCCAACAGGACCTGGTGGAGTTCAAACAACGCACCCTGCCCGCGTTGCAGGACCAGGTGGCCCAGCGCGAGATGGACATCGAGCGGCTGCGCACCCAGGTTACGCAGAAGGAACAGGAACTGGTCGTTCTCTACAAGACCGCCTCACCGAAGGATGAGATGCTGGCCATGCTGCAATCCGCCAACGTCCGCGTCCTCTCGCTTGCCGGCACGGATGCCGCCAAGTCGGCGGGCGGGCTGGTGCTCTATGACCCCGAACGGGGCAAGGCCTTCCTCTACGCCTTCAACATGCCGGCCCTTCCCCGCGGTAAGGTCTATCAACTCTGGACCATCACCACGAAGCCGGTCAGCGCCGGGACCTTCAGCGCCGACACGGGCCGCAAGTGCCGCCACCTCGCCCATAGTCTTCCGGCGAAATCCGGCATCACGAAATTCGCCGTCAGTGTCGAGCCGGAAGGCGGCAAACCGCAACCGACCGGCGCCATTTATCTGCACGGCTCTCTCTAATTGCACGCCGCTCATTCGAAGACGCGCGGGCCGTCGATCAGCGCGGGGCTGCTCCTCTGTGCGCTGACATTGTCTCCCCTTCCAGGACAGGCGCTGGAAAAATACGGCCGCCCGCTGCCGGCCATGGGCAACACATCAGGAGAAGATGACAAAGAGCCGCATGAGCAGGAAGAAAGACACTGGCTCAAGGGTTATCTTCTGACCTCGACCTTCGCCGAAAACCCGACCTTCGCCGCACGGCCGGATAATACAGGCCTGGCCGGTCTCCGGCACATGATTCATCTGGAGACCGACCTTTACAAGGAATACCTGCAGTTCTATACCGACCAGAATTTCTTTTCGAATCGCCGCAAGGGATGGATCGAGCTGTCCGAATGGGATGCGACCTTCGCCTTCACCGGCTCGCTCAATCAATGGGGCTGGCGGCTGCAATATGAGCGGGACGCGCCGCTCGACACAACCGGCACCAAGCAGATCTACGCCGATGCGCTGATCAACTACAACTTCTCGCAGGCCAATCAATACACATGGTGGCAGGATCGGTTTCCCAATCAAAATCTGACCTTCTATATGGGCGGCAGCTGGCTCTTTCACAACGACAGCTACTTTGCCCGTCCGGACAACACCGGCCGCGCGCTCTTCCGCTATCTTGCCCATGCCGATCTGGATCTCTACAAGAACCGGGTTGTCCTGTTCGCGGACACCAACTGGTTTTCAGACCGGTCGAAGAGCGACAAGCTCACGCCGACCGAGCTGGACTGGATTATCGGCCTGGCTCTGCGATGGAAGGAGTACGAGCTGGCAGTCTTGCACGAACGGGACATGCCGCTCGACCGCGGCGGATTGATCCAGCGCTATACCGCCATTCAATTGCGGTACGAATTCGAGTGGCAAAAGTAACTGCTCTCGCGCCGTTTCTCCCTGTCCAAAGACTATGTTAAGATGCCCGCCGATATGAACTGCGTGACCGACAAAGACAGGGAGTACATGTGGCTGGCACTGGAGCAGGCCCGGAAGGCGTCCGCGCAGGGGGAGGTTCCCATTGGAGCCGTGCTCGTACGGGATAATCTAATTCTGGCACGGGCCCATAATTTCAGGGAGACCTGGCAGGATCCGACCGCCCATGCGGAGGTCGTCGCCATCAGGGAAACGGCGGCGCAGTCCGGCTTCTGGCGGCTGACGGATACAACGCTCTATGTGACACTTGAGCCCTGCACCATGTGCATCGGCGCAATCATCCTGGCGCGGATTCCCCGGTTGGTATTTGGAGCGCTGGACCCCAAAGCCGGCGCCTGCGGATCAATCTTCGATGTGCCGAAGGAGCGCAGGTTGAATCATCGCGTCGAAGTGATCGGCGGGGTGCTCGAACGGGAGAGCCAGGAGCTACTGCAGATGTTCTTCAAGAATTTGCGCGAAGGAATTCGCGAGGGCGCCGGATAACCGATCGGGTTTCTCCGCTCGCCAAGAGCCATGTAATGGCTCGCGGCTAAGCAATCTCGGTACGGAGAGGTGACTGAGTGGCCTAAAGTGCCGGTCTCGAAAACCGGTGTCGGGGTAACTCGACCGTGGGTTCGACTCCCACCCTCTCCGCCAAAGCACCGCACAGCCGTTCGACTCTCCGTGGAGCATTTAGGTCATTAACAGCCCACCGAAGAGGGTGGGAGTCGAACGAGGGGGTTCGCGGGGGAGAAGCTCCCCTGCGTGGGGAGGCACGAGGGGGCTGGCCCTCTCAGTGGGAGCGCGAGTCGCGAGCGCGACTTCGACTACCCACCCAGCCCTTCCCGATTGACGCCGCCGGAGAAAACCTGCCGGTGTTTTAGCTCTTCCCTCCTAGCGCTTTCCTCAGCTCCACCATCGCCAGCGTGTCCCGCGCGCAGTATTTGAGCAGCGCTTCGCGAATTCTAGCCTTTTCCACCCAATCCGTTTCATCGAAGAGCATCCGATGATAGGCCCGCGCTGCAATCTCGCCGTCCTGGATTTCAAGATCGCCATAAGCCAAATGTGGCACGACAGCCGGCAGGACCGACTTGATCGAATAGGATCCTTTGAAAGCCGGATGGTAATAGTGGTCTCGCACCACATCGAACAGGTCCCACAGCCGGCTGATCAGCCGCTGCAATTCCTGCCGCAATGATGGCAGCGCCTCGGCCAGACGCCCGATGACCGACCGCTCATAATCCGAATAGACGCAGATACTGCCCTCGCGCCCCAGTGACTCCAGCAGCCGGACGGCCAGCTCCTCGCGCGGGTCCTTCTGCTCCAGGCAGAGGTACTGATCGTGATCGATCCTGCCGTCGTCATATTCCACATGGTTGGACCACTGGGTCGGAATCACCTGATAGGGCCGCGTCTGCGGGAACCTCGGGATCGCCGGCATGAAGGTTTCAAAATCCAGATGGTGGACCGGATAGCGGACCGTTTTGAGCATGATGGGCAGCTTGGGGCTCACCCATTCGACATTGTCCTTCACGCGGCGCTGCCAGATGGTGAGGTTAAAGTCGGTTGGAATCTCATCCATGGTCCGGATGCCCAGCCGCGTTAACTGCCGGAACGTCTTGTCCCCTCCCGGCAAATGGTAGATCCAGCGATCTGGCTTGTCCTTCGTGCAATGGTCCCAGAACTGGCATTCATAGGGTGAGAAGCAGTGCCCGTCCGGCTCGATGGTCGGCGGCGCCGGATCGGCCAGCATGGCCTTCATTTCGCTTAGCTTGCTCGGCACGTCGGCCAGCCGCGCCTGCACCGGCTCGGTGCAATCCTGAATTCCGAAAAACTGCTGCAGATCCAGATCGCCGCCCGGATACACATACTGCGTACTGATATGCATGAGGCAGGATTTCGCCAAAATCGTGCCGGCGCCGTTGATGACGTAAGTCTGGACGGCAAGGTCGTCGAGATGCACTTCCTTGACGCGCGTGGAGGATTTGACCTCGATCAATCGCCAGACCGATTCGCCGCTCTCCGCCGTCGAGAGCCGTTCGAGGACGTCCACGCGGATGAAGACATTTTCGAATATGAAGGCCGCTTCGAAAATGGCCGGGACGTTCGGATCGGTCAGCAGTGCCTTCGTATGGGCGAGCGCCTCCTCCGCATGCTTGCGGTCGGCCTCGACCAGCACGCCGCCTGGATACCGCTTCCTCGCCAATTCTCCGATCTCGGTGCCCATGTCGAGGATGGCCTGCGTAATTTCATCCGGCTTGGTGGCCAGCGCCGGCTGGTAGATTTCCAGGAAGAGCCGCTTGTGGCACTGGAGGCCCGAGAGAAACTTGGATTTGGACAGGCGGTACGAAACGGACTCGGATTGGGACAGGCGTTCCGGCGAGATCAGCATCTTGCCGAAGCAGAATACACAAGCCGCGCGCGAATTGCCAGCGGCCGTTGCGCCGCACAGCCCGGCGGCTATTGCGAGCTGATCTGCACCGGATCGGTCGAGAACACATACCCGCAGGCGCCGTCCGGCAGGCGGAGCTTGTAGGCAAGAAAGCCATTGCCTGCGTGGTGCGTGACGACGTCGCTCCGATCCCCCACCTTCCTCACGGCCAGTACGGTATTGACCACCAGGCCGGGAGCCGACGGATTGACAGGCACCGGTTTGGACAACACGTGAGTCGTATTGGCAAAGACGATGACCGTGCGAAGGTCCTTGATGCGGTTGATGGCCTGCTCCGTGATTTCCTGCTGCGTCAAATCCCTCAGATCGCGGCCCGGTTCTTTCGTGTTGCAGGCCGGCCCCGTCATCGCAAAACCTCCGCCGCCGAGCACGAGAACCAGCAATAGCACCACATAGATGGGACGGACCAGCGGCCCCGTCCTGGGCGAGGGGGCACTAGGCTCTTCTTCCATTTGTTCCTGTTCCTGCTCGTCTGCCTGGCTCATGTGGCCTTTCTCGAGGGCCTCGTGTCTTTTCCAGGGCCCTTCGTCAGTTCAATGCGGGCAACCCCCTTCACGTTGGCGCAGAGATCACCGAGTCCTGGCGCGACCAAACGGAACGGGCCGCCCTTGGATTCCGGCATCGGCTGCCCGTCCAACTCATAGACCAGCACGCCATACTCTGCCGCCTGCTTGACCGTCAAGCTGGCGGCAAACTGGCCGTCCTGCGAATGAAAAGTGATGTGGTCGGCCCCGATGGCCAATGCAGGGACTTCAAGAATACCTTTCACTCTAATGGCCTTCCCCTTGACATTAGGCATGATTGTTCCGAGATCAGATACCTGATGTTCTGCTGGAAGATTGGCCAACGCCTCCCGGTCCAACGTCACCGGCTGCACGACCGCTCCCTCGATTCGAATAGTTCCAAGACCGGTTTTCTCCCGCTCTGTGACGGCCTTCACCATGGCCGTCATCGCTTCATTCACCGGCGTCGGAATCCCCAGTTCACGCCCCTTTTGAACAATATAGCCATTAAGCGAATCGATCTCAGTAGGCCGTCCGGCCTTCCAATCGTCATACATGGAGGTATGGATATCCCTGATGGCCTGCGTGACCTGCACGGTCTTCTCGGCCATATCGGGCGCAAGCGGGACTTTGAGCGTGGCGGACACCGCCGCCACCTCTCCCACGATCTGCCGGATCACCCCCATCATCTCCGGATAGTCCAGCGCCTTCGCGACCCGGTCGTTGATCAGGACCGTGATCGGGTTGAAGACGCAGTTCCAGCACATCTTCTCCCATTTGCTTTTGCGAATGTCCTCGGACAACTGGCACTGGAGTCCGGACTGCTTGAACAGTCCGACGATCGCCTGCACCCGTTCGCTCTTGTGCCCCATCATTTCGCCGACCGCCACGGCCCCGCGCTTGTAATGCTCGATCACACCCGGCGCGACGATCTTCGAATAGATAAAAGCCACGCCGCCCACGACGCAATCGCGGTGCAGGCGCGCGTGGATGCGGTCCTCCACATCCACCCCGTTCTGCAAGGTCAGGATCACCGTCTTCGCGGTCAGAACCGGTTCGATCTGATCCATGACCCCGTCAAGGTCATAGGTCTTTACGCCAAGGATGATGAGATCGGGCGGCGGCAGTTCTCGCGGATCGGAGGAAACCTTGGGATGGACAGTAAAGGTGCCGGCGGCGCTGCGGACCGTCAGGCCGTTTTTCCTGACAGCCTCGCAGGTGCGCGGCCGCAATAGAAACGATACGTTGGGATTGTTCTTCGCCAGATGGGCGCCGAAGAACCCCCCGACCGATCCGGCGCCGACGACCATGATCTGTTGCATCAGGCTTCCCCTAGCCGTCCTGAGAAACGTGCGCTACTATACCACGCCTCCGGGGAAACGAGGTACCGATGGCCGGCATTCTCGAAGTCAAAGCGCGCCTGGCTGCTGCGCGTTCAGTGGCGGTGCTGACCGGCGCCGGCATCTCGGCCGACAGCGGCGTGCCGACGTTTCGAGGCGCCGACGGTCTCTGGCGGAATTTCCGGGCGGAGGATTTGGCCACCCCCGAAGCCTTCGAACGCGATCCCCGTCTCGTCTGGGAGTGGTATAACTGGCGGCGCGAACTGATCGCAACGAAGAAACCGAATCCCGCCCATGAAACGGTCGCCGCAATGGAGCGGCGATTTTCCCGCTTCTGGCTCATCACGCAGAACGTGGACGGTTTGCATCGTGATGCCGGCTCCACCAGGTTGTCCGAGATCCACGGCAACATTTGGAAAGTCCGGTGCACGGCCTGCGGCCTGGTGGAAGACAACCGCCAGGTGCCGATTCCGATCCTGCCTTCCTGCACCGATTGTCATCAGATTGTGCGCCCGCACATCGTCTGGTTCGGCGAATCGCTGGCGGCGGAGGACATTGCGAAAAGTTATGAAGCACTCGAATCGTGCGAGGTGCTGCTGATCATCGGCACGTCCGGCCTCGTCTACCCCGCCGCCTCGTTCGCGCCGGTCGCCAAGTCGGCCGGAGCCTTCGTCGTCGAGATCAATCTGGACGCCACGCCGAACTCCGGAGTCGTGGACGTCGCACTTCAAGGACGCGCAAAAGACGTGGTGCCGGAACTGCTCCGTGACGGGTCTGGCTAGATGGTGCCCGCCGTGCGTTCCCGGTAGCGATGCGGTCGATCGGTGAGAAAACGGGCAAATTCCGTGGCCCCGCGCATGCGCTGGGCGATCGTATTCTGAGTCATGTGTTCGTTTTTGAGATGTTGCTCAAATTTCCTGAGAGCCTGGCTGACGAACTCCTCAAAAATCGACTTCTCAAATGGCAGCCTCATAGGTCCTCCCTGCCTCCACTCTCAAAGACCGGCAATCAATTGTGGTAATCCGTCCAGCGCGCGGATCGCTGGCACTGACGTCGCAGACCGGATATCCGACTCACGACTGATCAGGACCGCCGCGAGGCCCGCCTTCCTTGCTCCCTCAACATCGTCCCGCAGGCTGTCTCCCACATGCACGGCGTCGTCCGGATCCATCGCATGTTTGTCGAGTGCAAACTGGAAAATCTTGGGCGCCGGCTTGGCGGCATGGGCCAGGCTTGAAATCGTGATCGTATCGAAGAGAGCGGCAATGCCCAGTCCGCGCAGCACGTTGAACAGCCGCGAGTCGAAGTTCGAGATGATCCCAAGCTCGTACCCCTGCTCTTTCAGTTCCTTCAGTACCCCGCTGGTTTCCGGGTAGAGCGTCCAATAGGACGGCCCGCCGAATGCATCGAAGACGTCGTCGAAATAGTCGTCGAACCGCTCGAACATCCCGACGCGGTACCAGACATTATGGACGACATCGAACCACCAGAGCCGCTCGCACCGCTTGATCTCTTTCGGATCGCTCACGGCAAACACCGGCGGCGGCGCATCGGCAAAGGCGCGCGCGAACGCGCTCCTCAGAGCATCCACCAGGTCCGGCGTTCGTTTCACGCCGTACTTCTCCGCATGGGCCAGGTAGATATCCGCGACCGAACCCTTCACGTGAAAGAGCGTGCCGGCCGCGTCGAAGAAGATCACTTTGATCCTGCTCATGATCGCAACCGATCGATCCCTTCCTTGCAATAGCCGAGCGGCAGCCAGCGGCAACTCCCGCAGATGTTCGGCAGGTCGCTCCCCGTGATCGAGACGCGGATGCGCTCCAGCACATCGCGCCAGCGCACGACGCTGCCACTCGCCAATCCGAGCCGCTTCAAAACGTGTCGATCCTGCGCCTGCATGCCCGCTTCCGATCCGGCTCCGTTCAGCGTGCAGCCGAGCGGGGCCCGATGCGGGCAGGCCCCGCAGACCCCGTCGGGTTCCTCGACCAGCTCGACAGGATGGTCAGGATTCCCGCTCAGGCTTTTGTGGATTGCCGCCAGATTGTCGGTAAAGTCCAGGCTGTAGCCTTCCCCGCGGAAGCCCTGCAGGCACAACAGCGTATGCCCGCGCAATCGAATGGGTGATGGTGGACGGGTGCCGCTCATGGGCACGCCCCGCAGGAAAGGAACGGGTTACTTCCGTTTTGATTTTGCAGCGGCGGCCTTCGCTTCCATCCGCCGCTTTCTCGCTAGCGCCTTCATGCGTCTGATGTTCTTGCGATGCTTCTTCTCGACCTTGCGTCGCTTCATGTGACTCCGCGGCATAGCTCGTTATCCTTTCCTGTGCGAATGGGTGTGGAACCGCACGATATATAGCACAAAACCGCTCGCATCGTCACGCCGCCGGCTCCTTGCGAGCCACCACATCGCATGTTACGATGCGCGCCAACTTTACGCAGGCGCACATGTCAGGCAAACAACTGGAAAAACATTACGAGCCGAAACAGGTCGAAGACCGGTGGTACCGGGTGTGGGTCGAGAAGGGCTATTTTCACGCGCCCCTCGCCCATCCTGGCGAGCCCTACACCATCGTCATCCCGCCGCCGAACGTCACCGGTTCGCTCCACATCGGCCACGCGCTGAACAATACCATTCAGGACATTTTGATCCGCTGGCGCCGCATGCAGGGCCGCAATGCCCTCTGGGTCCCAGGCATGGACCATGCCGGCATCGCCACGCAAAACGTCGTGGAAAGGAAACTCAAGGAGGACGAGGGACTCTCGCGTGAGGACCTTGGGCGAGACAAGTTTGTTCAGCGTGTATGGGCCTGGAAGGAACTGTCGGGCGGCACGATCATTCAACAGCTCAAACGACTCGGCGTATCCTGCGATTGGTCCCGCGAGCGCTTCACGATGGACGAGGGCTTGTCGAAAGCCGTTCGTGAAGTCTTCGTCCGGCTCTATGAAGACGGGCTCATCTACCGTAGCGAGCGGCTTATCAACTGGTGCCCGCGCTGCCTCACTGCCCTTTCCGATATCGAAGTCGAGCACGAGGAGACGAAGGGCAAGATGTACCACATCCGCTATCCGCTGGCGGACGATCCGAACACTGCCTTGATCGTGGCGACGACGCGTCCCGAAACGATGTTGGGTGACACGGCCGTGGCCGTCCATCCGGAGGATCCCCGCTACCGCCATCTGATTGGCAAGAAAGTCCGTTTGCCGCTGACCACCCGCGAGATTCCCATCGTTGGCGATTCAATATTGGTGGACCTGGAATTCGGCACCGGCGCGGTGAAGATCACGCCCGCGCACGACTTCAACGACTTCGAAGCCGGTGAACGACATCAATTAGATCGCCTATCTGTGTTCGACGAGCATGGACGGATGTCACCAATAGGCATGCACGATGCTCAAGTTGACCAGAATCTCTCTCAGGCTCTTGGAATGAAACCTGTCCACAAGGCCCGGACCGGTGTCATCCAAGCTCTACAGGATCGCGGTCTCCTAGTGAAGACGGAAGATCATAAGATGGCCCTTGGCCGTTGCTATCGCTGCAAGACCGTCGTCGAGCCCTATCTGTCGCCGCAGTGGTTCGTGAAAATCAAGCCGCTGGCCGAACCGGCGATCAAAGCAGTTGAAGATGGTCGTATCAGAATCGTTCCGGAAGGCTGGAGGAATAACTACCTCGGATGGATGCGGGATATTAAAGACTGGTGTGTCTCGCGGCAGATTTGGTGGGGCCACCGTATCCCTGCTTGGTACTGTGTGCCCTGTGGTATCGGAAACGAAACCATCATAAAACTTGAACGCGCAGTCATGGCGACTTCGGAGGGAGGGTACTTACCTGATCTCCAAAAGAAATCATTCATATTCGCATCCGACGCAAAACCTATTGTGTCCAGAACAAAGCCTGCTAGTTGCCCTGACTGTAACCAAGACGACTTTGAACCTGAACCCGACGTGCTCGACACCTGGTTCTCCTCCTCCCTCTGGCCCTTCTCCACGCTCGGCTGGCCGGAGCAGACGGCAGACCTGAAAAAGTTCTATCCGACTTCCACGCTGGTCACCGGTCTCGACATTCTATTCTTCTGGGTCGCCCGCATGATCATGATGGGCCTCAAGTTCATGGGGGACGTCCCGTTCCGCGACGTCTACATTCACGCATTGGTCCGGGACGCCGAAGGCCAGAAGATGAGCAAGTCCAAGGGCAACGTCGTGGATCCCCTCCACGTGATGGAGGAATACGGGACCGACGCCTTGCGGTTCACCCTGGCCTCCATGGCCTCGCCGGGCCGCGACATCAAGCTGGCCGAGGAACGCATTGAGGGCTACCGCAACTTCGCCAACAAAATCTGGAACGCCGCCCGGTTCATCCTCATGAACCTCGACGGCCCGCGTGAAACGGTTGCGCCGAAAGACCGTCCCTTTGCCGACCGTTGGATTTTGAGCCGCCTGAACAGGACGATCCGCGATGTGAGCGCGGCGCTCGATCAATACCGGTTCGATCAGGCCTCAAGCCACCTCTACCAATTCATCTGGCACGAGTACTGCGACTGGTATCTGGAAATGGTCAAGCCATCGCTCCAGGACAAGGACTCCGTCGAAGCCAAACGGATCAGGCAGACGCTCATCGAGACATTCGAAACCCTGCAGCGATTACTGCACCCCTTCATGCCATTCATCAGTGAAGAAATCTGGCAGGCACTGCCCCGCGCAGGCGAGAGCATCGTCACGCAGTCCTATCCCGCTCCCAACCCGGATTGGGACTCGAAAGATGCCGAGACAGAGTTTGACACTGTGGAACGATTCGTCAATACGGCCAGAACTGGACGGTCCTTGCTGAATGTCCCGCATGGGAAGTCTCTCACCCTCTTTGGCACAGCGCGAGATCCCGGACAATGGAACACGTTGATGAATCGCCAGGCCTGCGCCGCCCTTCTGAGCAAGGGAACCCTCACTGCCGACAAGAAGCCGGATGAGTGGGGCGCCCGTGTCTTGCGGTTGCCTGCAGAAGGCCTGATCGTGGGCATCCAGGTTGAGCAGGACATTGACCTTCGGGACGCGTTGGCGCGGATTTCGAAACAGAAGCAGGAGCTGTCAAAAGAATGCGAACGGATGGAGGCGAAACTGTCCAACAAGGAATTCATGGCTAAGGCGCCGAACGACATCGTCGCGGAATGGCGGCGACGGCTTGTGACACTCAAGCGTGAGATAGACCTGCTGGCCGGCAGCGAACAGCAACTGCAAGAGATGATGAAATGACCCCTGCCCTCGTCCGGCAGATTCGAGCAGCCGTCGAAACCGCTCTCAGCGAAGACGTCGGCCGCGGCGACGTGACCACCTCGGCACTTTTCCCCAAACCGGTACGCGCCCGCGGCACGATCGTCGCCCACCAGGCGATCACGGTCGCCGGCATCGCAGTCGCCAAGCAGACGTTGCATGCGGTGGACGCCTCGCTCAAGATCATCCGTGCCGCCAAAGACGGAACACGAGTTCAACGTAACCGTCCGGTGCTGGTCGTCGAGGGCGACGCCCGTTCGCTGCTGGCGGCCGAGCGGGTGGCGTTGAATTTCCTTCAACGCCTCTCCGGTATCGCCACCCTCACCGCGAAGTTCTGCGATGCGGTGCGTGGCCGCCGTGTCAAAATCCTCGATACGCGCAAAACGACGCCGGGCCTGCGCGTGCTTGAAAAATGGGCGGTCGCACTAGGTGGAGGGCGCAATCACCGCTTCTCGCTGGGCGATGACGTCCTGATCAAGGACAACCATCTTGAACTGGCCGGCCACGACGTGGCCTCCGCCTGCCGGCTCGCCAGGAAACGGGCCCCGCGCGGAATGAAAATCGAAGTCGAGACAAAAACACCGGGCGAAGTCCGCGCCGCGCTCGATGGCAAGGCCGATATCATTCTTCTGGACAACATGACCCTGCCGGCCATCAAGCGGGCCATCAAGCTGATCGGACATCGCGCACTTGTGGAAGTCTCCGGTGGCGTGACGCTGGCGAATGTTCGGAAAATCGCCGCGGCGGGCCCCGACAGGATTTCAGTCGGCGTCCTCACCCATTCCGCGCCCGCCGCCGACCTGAGCATGGACATCGTGCCGGTTCAGCGACGCAACGGTCGGAACAGATGATGGCGACACCGGCGGCATTCCAACCTCTCAACGCACAGAACATCCAACGAGCCCTCTCCACCAAAACACTCGGGCGCACGCTGCATGTGCTGGAGGAAGTTGCGTCAACCAATACTGCCGCAGTTGCACTGGCCCAGGACAGGGCTCCCCACGGCACCGTCGTCGTGGCGGAATCCCAGGCGGCGGGCCGCGGACGGTTGGGCCGCCACTGGCACTCCCCCTCCGGAAAGAATCTCTACTGTTCGATCCTGTTGCGCACGATGCCCGATCGGGAGCAACAACCGCTCTGGCTGTCCTGGATCCCCCTGATCGCCGCCCTGGCCGTCAGTCGTGCGGTACAGGCAACGACCGAGTTGAAGCCGTCCGTCAAATGGCCGAACGATATCCTGACCGGAAACCGGAAGCTTGGCGGCATCCTGTGCGAAAGCGGAGGAATCGGAACCGCGCACGCGAGCGTGATCGTCGGAATCGGCGTGAACGTGAATGTCCGCCGCGACGAATTTCCAGAGGAATTGCGCGAGATCGCCACCTCGGTGATGATCGAAGCCGGACTCCCGTGCGACAGGGCCGCGCTCCTGGCCACCCTGCTCGTGGAATTGGAAACCCGATGCGAGTCGTTTCTTGCCGGCAACCACGGCGACATTCTCGAAGAATACCTGCTACGCTGCTCGACAGTCGGCCGGCGGGTGCGGATCGAACTGGCCCACGGGGAGCACATGGACGGCAAGGCCGACTCCATCCAGGCGGACGGCTCACTCCGAATCCTCCGCGACGATCGCACACCCGTTGACATCAGGGCCGGCGATGTTATCCACTTGCGTTAAGAGACGCGGCGTCTGAGACCTATGCTGCTCGCAATTGACATCGGCAACACCAACGTCGTCTGGGGCATCTACGAGGGACGAACCCTCACGGGCCATTGGCGGCTGGCGACCGACGCGTCCAAGACCGCCGACGAGTACGGCATTCTTTTCGTCAACATCCTCGAGCAGGCCGGCATCGAAACGGGACGGATCTCCGACGCGATCGTTTCCAGCGTCGTGCCGTCGCTCACGGCCGTCTTCGACGAAATGGTGGAGACCTATTTTAAGCATACGCCGCTGATCGTCTCGTCCGACCTCGACATGGGCATCCGGATCGCCTACCCCAATCCGCGTGAAATCGGAAGCGACCGGCTGGTGAACGCCGCCGCCGCCTACGCCCGCTACAAGACCTGCCTGATCATCGTGGACTTCGGGACCGCGACGACCTTCTGCGCCATCAGCCCGCATGGCGACTATCTGGGCGGCGCCATCGCGCCGGGTCTCGGCATCGCGAGTGAAGCCCTGTTCACCCGCACGGCCAAGCTGCCCAAGGTGGACCTCACCAGGCCGAAGACTGTCATCGGCAAGGACACGGCTGGCGGCATGCAGTCCGGATTGATCTTTGGCTATGCCGGACTGGTGGACGAACTCGTGACCCGCATGAAGGTCGAGCTTGGCCAGAAGGCCACGGTGATCGCAACCGGCGGGCTCGCCTCCCTGATCGCCCCTGAATCGCGCACCATCCAGGAAGTCCGGCCGTTTCTCACGCTTGAGGGTCTCGAGCTGATCTACCGGAAGACCCGCGGCGAGGAATAACGGTCCCCTTCACCCGTCCCTTTTCTCCGTTTTCGCTGTTTCCCGCCACGCAAAAGAAAACTCCCGTAACTGGTTGACTTTATATGCCTCATGGCTATCTGACCCGCTGTAGAGGTATCCAGGTGGGCAAAGACCAGGAAAACTTAAATACATTCAGTGACTTAGACGATCAGGACCAGGAGAAATCCGAGGCCGATCAGTCGACAGAAGGAACCGAACTGGAGGAGACCAGAAAAACCCTGGCTGCCAGGACCGAGGAAGCGAAGACATTCCAGGACAAGTACATCCGGCTGGCGGCCGAGTTCGAGAATTTCAAGAGGCTGGCGCAGAAACAGAAGCAGGATTACTCGCAGTTCGCCAATGAAAGCCTCCTGAAGGAGTTGCTGCCCATCGTGGACAATCTGGAGCGCGCCCTGAAATGTGTGCAGGAGGGCCGCACCACCGACGGGCTCGTCCAGGGAGTCGAGCTGACGTTGAAACAGTTCACGGAAACCCTGGCGAAGTTCGGCGTGAAACCGATCGCCAGCCTGGGCGCCTCCTTCGATCCGGCCCGCCATCAGGCGGTGGCCAGGCAGGAATCGAAAACGGCATCGGAGAACACCGTCATCGAGGAATGCCAGAAGGGGTATCAACTGCATGACCGCATCCTGCGGGCCGCCATGGTCGTCGTGGCCACGGGCGAAAACGGCGGGTCAATGGAATCGTGAATCATCAGGCGATCGAATAAGGCAAGCACGGAAGGAGCAGACACATGGGAAAAGTGATCGGCATTGATTTGGGCACCACCAATTCCTGCGTCGCCATCATGAGCGGCGGGGATCCCGTCGTCATCGCCAACGCGGAAGGCAGCCGCACGACGCCCTCGGTGGTCGGCATCACGGACAAGAGCGAGCGCCTGGTCGGACAGATCGCCAAGCGCCAGGCGATCACCAATCCGGAAAACACGATCTTCTCCGTCAAGCGGCTGATGGGCCGGAAGTTCGACAGCCGCCAGGTGCAGGAGGCCATGAAGCGCCTCCCCTACAAAATCACCAAGGGCGCCAACGGGGACGCCCACGTGGAAATCCGCGGCAAGCAGTACAGCCCGCCGGAAGTCTCCGCGATGATCCTCCAGAAGATGCGCCAGACCGCGGAGGACTTTCTCGGAGAAAAAGTCACCGAGGCGGTCATCACCGTCCCGGCCTACTTCGACGACAGCCAGCGGCAAGCCACCAAGGATGCCGGCCAGATCGCCGGACTGAACGTCCTGCGCATCATCAACGAGCCGACCGCAGCCTCGCTGGCCTATGGACTCGACAAGAAAAAGGACGAGCGGATCGCGGTCTATGACCTGGGCGGCGGCACCTTCGACATTTCGATCCTCGAAATCGGCGAAGGCGTTTTCGAGGTCAAGTCCACGAACGGCGACACGTTCCTGGGCGGCGACGACTTCGACCAGCGTGTCATGGACTGGCTGGTGGACGAGTTCAAAAAGGATCAGGGCATCGACCTGCGCAAGGACCGGATGGCGTTGCAGCGGCTCAAGGAAGCGGCCGAGCGCGCCAAGATCGAGTTGTCCTCCTCGCAGGAAAGCGAGATCAATCTTCCCTTCATCACGGCGGACCAGAGCGGGCCGAAACACCTGGTCATCAAGCTGACCCGAGCCAAGTTCGAGCAGCTGGTGGACGATCTGGTGCAGCGCACGATCGAGCCGTGCAAGAAGGCTCTGTCGGATGCCGGCGTCTCAGCCAAGGACATCAACGAAGTGGTGCTCGTGGGCGGCATGACCCGCATGCCGAAAGTCATCCAGATCGTGCGCGACTTTTTCGGCAAGGAGCCGCACAAGGGCGTCAACCCGGATGAAGTCGTCGCCATCGGCGCCGGCGTCCAGGGCGGCGTGCTCAAGGGCGAAGTCAAGGACGTGCTCCTGCTGGACGTCACGCCACTGACGCTCGGTATCGAGACGCTGGGCGGCATCTTCACGCACCTGATCGAGCGCAACACGACCATCCCGACGAAGAAGAGCCAGGTCTTCTCGACCGCCTCGGACAACCAGAGCGCGGTCACGATCCGGGTCTTCCAGGGCGAGCGCGAGATGGCCAACGACAACAAGCTGCTCGGCCAATTCGACCTGGTCGGCATTCCCCCGGCTCCGCGCGGCGTGCCGCAGGTCGAAGTCTCTTTCGACATCGACGCCAACGGCATCGTGCATGTCAACGCGAAGGACCTGGGCACCGGCAAGGAGCAGTCCATCAAGATCACCGCCTCGAGCGGCCTGAGCAAAGACGAAATCGAGAAGATGGTGAAAGAGGCCCAGTCACACACGGAAGACGACAAGAAACGGAAAAAGCTGGCGGAGGCGCGCAACCAGGCCGACAGCCTCATCTACGGGACGGAAAAGAACCTGACCGAGCACGGCGACAAGATCGGCGAGGACGACAAGAACAAGATCAAGGACGCGGTCGCCGCAGCGCGCAAGGCCATGGAAGGCGACAACCCGGACGCGATTGACGAGGCGGTCCGGACTTTGACGGCGGCCTCGCACAAGCTGGCCGAAGAGATGTACAAGAAAACGGCAGGCGGCCCCGGCACGGGTGACGCGGGTTCAGGCCCGAACGGCCAGGCCACAGGCGAATCGGCCAAGCCGGATGAAAAGGTCGTGGACGCCGAATTCGAAGAAGTGGATAAAGACAAGAAGTAAGGTGACGGCAATCCCCTCGCATCGAAACGCCGGGGCCCGGATAATGGGTTCCGGCGTTTCGTCGCATTCGAACCGGTGCAACGTACGTGACTAAGCGAGACTATTACGAAACCCTCGGCGTGGACCGGAGCGCGTCCGATGAGGAACTGAAGAAGGCTTACCGCAAGCTCGCCCGCCAGTACCATCCCGACCTCCAGACCGGCGATCCGCAGAAAAAGGCCGCCGAAGAAAAATTCAAGGAAGTCAACGAAGCCTACGAAGTCCTCAGCGACCAGGGCAGACGCCAGCGCTACGACACCTTCGGCCATGCCGGCGGCCAGCAGGGCTTCGGCGGCGGCTTCGAGGGATTCGACTTCGGCCGCGGCGGCATGGGCGACGTCTTCGGCGACATCTTCGAGGACTTTTTCGGCGCAGGGCGCTCACGGACGGAGCGCGGGTCGGATCTTCAGTACAACCTCGAACTGTCCTTCGAAGAGGCGATCTACGGCAAAGACGTCAAGCTCAAAATCCCCCGGTGGGAAAAATGCCAGGAGTGCAGCGGCTCCGGCGCGAAGTCCAGTGCGGGCATCAAGACCTGCCCCGGATGCCGGGGCACAGGCCAGCTGCGGTTCCAGCAGGGATTCTTCAGCGTCAGCCGCCCTTGCAACCAGTGCGAAGGCAGCGGGCACATCATCATGGAGCCCTGCACCGCCTGCAAGGGAAAGAAGCGCGTCCATCGTGAACGGACCCTGTCCGTGACCATCCCGGCCGGCATCGAGACCGGCATGCGCCTGCGGCTGTCGCATGAAGGCGAAGACGGGACCAACGGCGGCCCGCCTGGCGATCTCTATGTCGCCGTCTCCGTCAAACCGCATCCGATCTTCACGCGGCAGGACACAGACATCATCTGCGACGTGCCGATCAGCTTTGTCACGGCGGCGCTGGGCGGCAAGGTGGCGGTGCCGACTCTGACCGGCGAGACAATCATCAAGGTTCCACCGGGGACGCAGCACGACAAGCTGCTGAAACTCAAAGGACTCGGCGTGCCGAGTCTCAAGCACAACCGGCACGCCGGCGACCAGATCATCCGGGTCAAGGTCGAAATCCCCACCAAATTGACAGCCAAGCAAAAAGAAATTCTGACCAGCTTCGCCAAGGAAAGCGGAATGACGCTGGACCAGGACGGTGACGGGTTTTTCGAAAAAATGAAGGGGTATTTTGAGTGAGCGGCACAGGACTCCTCGTCTGACCTGCACCCCATGCCCGTCTTCTTCATTACGGCCGACCAGCTCCACGAAAAGACCGTCGCCATCACCGGCCCCCTGCTCGATCATCTCCGCGCCAGCCTGCGCGTCAAAACCGGTGAACAGATATGGGTCGGCGATGAGCGCCGGCAGCGTTATCTCGTCGATGTCACCCATGTCGATAAACGATCGCTGCGCGGCAACGTGGTCAAGCAGCGCAGCGGCCCTGCCAAGACAGCGCCCCGCATTCTGATCGGGCAGTCCATCCTCAAGGGCGAGCGGATGGACTGGGCCATCCAAAAATCCACTGAGTTGGGTGTCGATTCGATTGTTCCCCTGGTATCCGAGCAGACGATCGTCCGGCCAAACCGGGAACGCGCCGATGCCCAGCAGGAACGCTGGCAACGGATTGCGCTCGAGGCAGCGCAGCAGTCCGAACGCTGGAATGTCCCGATCGTGGGCACTTCAGCAAGCGCCACGGAGTTCTTTGCAGCGCCCGCTAAAGCCGCCCTGAAATTGATTCTAAGCGAACGGGAAACGGGACAAGGCCTTGCCGCGATCGCCCTGCCCTCCTCGGCCACGGACACCATCGCCCTGGCCGTCGGACCAGAAGGCGGGTGGCGTGATGAGGAACTGGCCCAGGCCCGCGCGCATGGCTTCCTCGCTGTGACATTGGGCACGCGCATTCTGCGGGCGGAAACCGCAGCGCTCGCTGCGGTGAGCATCCTGCAAAACCGTCTGGGAGAATTGGGATAAAAAGGAACTGCCGGCTCACCGAGCCGTGATCTGAAGAATCGTCCCCTGCTCGCCTGCTGCCCATCCATGGGCAGGATCGACGAACGACAACCCGTAGAGGGTTGATTTGGTCGCCTGAACCGGCGCTTCATTCCAGCTGAAGCCCGCATCCACCGTTCTGAAAATCGTCCCCCGCTCGCCGACGATCCAGCCTGACTGGGCATCGGCAAAACGGACCCGAACCAGATCCGCAGGCCTCGTGCAGGTCTTGCCGCAGACCATGGCGCGGTCGATCCACTTCTGCCCGCCGTCCGTCGTCTGGTACAGGGCGCCGGCATTACCGACCGCCCAGCCAGTGTTCATGTCGCTGAAAAAGACGTCGAAAAAAGTCGCGGCATTGTCGGTCTCATGAGGCCGCCAGGTTTTTCCTCCGTCGTCCGTCACCAGAATGGTGCCCAGCGCTCCGACCGCCCCGCCGTGCAGAGGATCCGCAAAATGCACGGCATAAAGAATGGCGTTGGTGCCGCTGGTCTGGTCCTCCCAATGCGCGCCTCCGTCGTTCGTGTGGAGGATCGTGCCGCCTGCTCCCACCGCCCATCCGACAGTCGGAGTTAGAAAAAACACTCCGTAAAGCGCCGATTGCATGCCGCCCTGCTGAGCCTTCCATTTCTCTCCACCATCGGAGGAATGTAAAATGGTGCCGTTCGCTCCCACCACCCAGCCCTGCTGCCGGTCGGCGAAAGACACGCCCGTCAGCAACGCAGTCGTTCCGCTGGGAACCGCCTTCCAGCGTTTCCCTCCGGCGCTGGTCTTGAGGATCGTGCCTCCGGACCCGACGGCCCATCCGAGTGTCGCGTCCTTGAATTGAATGCCCATCAAGGTCACGACCGTCCCGCTTTTCTGAAGCGCAGCCGCGACCTGGATCGGCGTATCAGCCGCCAGGGCAGACCCGGTCAGGGCGAGGATGCAGACAGACGCGACAAGCAGGCAACGTGACAAGAGGCGAGGGAGGATGGCGAACAGCCGTCTCACTGGTTGGTATTGGCGTCCGGCCTGGTATCCGTGAACTTGCTCTGGTCCGGCAGGCCGCGAGCCAGGATGGTGAAGGTGCCGGCTTCGGCCGTCACCCACTGCTTGGGAGTGCAGCAGTAGCCGTCTGGCTTCAGGTCCCAGGACCCGCGCCGGACGACCAGCGGACCGGTGGAGAGGTCTGGATGGAACTCGTTTTTTTTCCCGACGCCGTACAGATGGCGGTGCGGCACCTTCACCTGGATTTCCGTGTCCGTCCAGGACACGACGATGCCGGCCACGCTATTGAACAGCACTTCGGTGCGCGCGACGTTCTCGCCGAGTTGAACGGGAGCCGCATCGTGGACGCCTTCGTTCACGCCGGACTGCGTCGCCTCCGCAGTTTTCAAAAAGGTTCCGAATCCGGCGCCCTTAATGGTGACGATCTCATCCAGACCGGCCGATGTCGGCGTGTAGGAATCCACCTTGGGGACCGCCACGGTAAAGCGTCCGGCTTCCGTCATGACCAGCCCGCGCTCCGCGCAGCAGGAACCGTCCGCCTTCGGCTTCGTGCCACCCCGCTTCACCACCACCGGCCCGCTTTTGGCGCTCAGCGGCACCCAGACGTCGATCTTGTCGTCATGCCAGCGATAGATGACCGCGGGGACGCCGCCGATCTCGACGACGTTGTCGCCCTTGTTGAAATCCGTGAAGGAAAACGGCGTCGAGCCGCTCTCGGAATAGAATCCGAAGTTTTCCCCGGTGATCCGCAGGAGCGTGCCGATCGGCCCGCCCGGCACGGAGAGTTCTGTGGCCTTCGGCACAGGCACCATGAAGGTCCCGATCGTCCGCGGCGTCTCCCCTTTCTTGAGGACCAGGGGACCGCTCGCGGCATCCAGCGGAACGTGCGCCACGATCAGCACGTCCGTCCATTGCGCGATCGTTCCGGGATGGCCATTGAACAACAGTTGATCGCCTGCCGCTTTGTCGCCGAAACCTTTTCCGAACAGCACCACCTTCGTGCCGACCGGCCCGCTGAGCGGTTCGGCCCGGATGGCCGGGATGACTTTGAGCGGCGCCGCGTTGCTTGTGCTGTATTCCACCAGCGCGCAGCAGGATCCGTCCGGCAGGGGGTCGGACGAGGCCAGCCGCACGACCACATCGCCGGACGCCGCGTGGCCGGGCACCTCGACCTCGATCTTGTCGTCGCGCCAGCGGCGGACCTGGGCCGTCGTGCCGCCGATGAGCACCTCGTTCACTCCGAACATGGTATTGGGATCGCGCGAACCGGCCGTGGTGCCGAAATGCTCCCCGGCGATCTGGAGAACGGACCCGGGCTCGATCTCAGCCGGCGTGACTGTTCGAATCGTCGGCTGCTGGGCCGTGAACACGCCGGCCATGATCGTCTTCTTGCCGACCATGACAGTCACCGGTCCGCTGGCCGCCCGCAAGGGAACCTTGACGGCGATCAGTTCCGGATCCCACTGCTGCACCAGCGCCGGCAGTCCGTTGAACAACACGCGGTTGTCGCGGGTGGATTTAAAGGGACCGAATCCCTTCCCGGAAATCACAACCGTCGCGCCGGGCGGCGCGGCTTGAGGCGACAAGCCCGTTTCGGCCAGCGCGGGCGATGCCAGGCTCATGGCCATGCAACCGACCAGCAGCGACCAAAGATCCGGCATGCGCGTGACTCCCATGGATCGTCTGATCAATCCTTCACCCGTGGCAGCCACCTGATCCAGACAGGGGGAACAACGAGGTGTTCAGGCGAGCAGAAACTCAAATCCGAACGTGGCGAACTATAACAAGCGGTTGTTTTTCTTGTCAACGTGGGCTAGACCGGCCTCACCTGCACGATCAGTTCGATTTCAATCGGCGCATTGAGCGGCAATTCGGCGGCTCCCAGCGCGACCCGCGCATGCTTGCCGGCCTCGCCGAAGATCTGCACCAGCAAATCAGACGCGCCGTTGATCACGGCCGGATGCTGGACGAACCCCTCGGCGGATGCGACGTGGCCGGTCATTCGCACGATCCTCTTCACCCTGTCGAGCGTGCCCAGTTCCTGTCGGATGATCGCCAACGCATTCAAGAGTGACACCCTGGCCGCCTCATAGCCCTGCTCCACCGTCAAGTCCCGGCCCAGCTTGCCCTCGGTGACCAGTTTGCCGTCCCGGAATGGAATGACTCCACTGAGGAACAGCAGCTCGCCGGCCAGGACGGCCGGAATATAGGTCGCCACCGGTTTTGGAGGGGCCGGCAGCGTGAGGCCCAGTTCGGTCAGCCTTTTCTCAAATGACATGATACGTGTCCCGTTTCAGCTCGGCATCACCACATGCAGAAAACTCTCGCCCCAGGCCAGCCGCTTGCTTCCCAGGGCCTCCGCAACCGTTTGCCCGAGATCGGCAAAGCTTCTCCTCGTTCCCAGATTGACACCTCTCGCCGTGCGCGCGCCGTACACCAGCAGCGGCACATGCTCGCGCGTATGGTCGGTTCCGGGCTTGATCGGATCGTTGCCATGGTCCGCCGTAATGCACAGCAGGTCGTCCTGCTGCAGGCCCCCGATGATCTCCGGCAGCCGCGCATCGAACGCCTGCAGCGCCTTCGCGAATCCCGCCGCGTCGTTCCGGTGCCCGTAGAGCATGTCGAACTCGATGAGGTTCGCAAAGATCAGTCCGCGGGGGACGGACCGCAGGGAACGCAGAATTTCCTCCACCGTCGCCGTGTCGTGCTTGGTCGGCAGGGCTCGCGTCAGTCCCCTCCCCTTGAAAAGATCCTCGATCCTGCCGATCCCGATCACCGGATACCCGCCCGCCTTGAGATCGTCGAGCAGCGTCCGGGCCGGCGGCTCGATTGAAAAGTCCCGCCGTCTATCCGTCCGCGCGAACGCACCTGGTTCGCCCGTGAAGGGCCGCGCGATCACCCGCGCCACCTGATGCGGTGGCGCCAGCAGTTTCCGGGCTGCCCGGCACATGCCGTACAGCTCCTCGACAGGAATCACCTGCTCATGCGCGGCAATCTGGAAGACACTGTCGGCGCTGGTATAGACGATCGGCGAGCCGGTCTGGAGATGCTGGATGCCCATCTCCTGAATAATGGCGGTCCCGGAAGCCGCATAGTTGCCCAGCGTCCTCCGCCCGATCGCCTGCTGAAACGATTCAATGACGTTTGACGGGAACCCGTCCGGGTAGGTCGGGAACGGCTTCTCCAGGACAACGCCGGCCATTTCCCAATGGCCGGTCGTCGAGTCTTTCCCCTTGGACAGCGCGGCCATTTTCCCAAAACACCCGTCCGGCTGCGCCGTGCGGCGAACACCCGTGAGCGCGCCCAGATGCCCGAGCCCCAGAGCTTCCAGGTTCGGCACGCGCAGACCGCCGGCTGATTCGGCCACGTGGGCAAGCGTATGCGCCCCCTCGTCGCCGTAGGCAGCCGCATCGGGCGCCGCGCCCACCCCAATCCCATCCAACACAATCAGAATGACCCGGTTGACCATGCTGCAGCTTACGACCGCGGGGCTTGAGAGGACTTGAAGCCGAAGGCGGGCATGTTCATGGCGGTGGTTTCCATCTTGAGTTTCTCGGTGGCGGCGGTGATCAACTGATCGTTGCCGACGACTTCGTAGAAGACCTGGCCGTTTTCCTTCCCGCCGTTGACAGATTGCCGGTCGAAAAACTTGATGAGCCCCTCGCGCACGACCAATCGGTGCATCGTGCCCTTCGTATCGGGAAACCGGCCGGCATAAAACGTGAGCGGGTCCGGACTTCCCACCACCGGCATCTCGAAGCTCTGCAGCGCGATCTCCTGCTTCAATTTTGCGAAGCCGGCGGCATCGAGTTCGATGCCGTTGACGTTGTACCGCAGCTCGACTTCGCCCTTTTCTCCGCGCAGGGGATCGCCCTCCGGAATCTCATAGACCCCGACATTGAGCTGCGTCGCGGCGCGCGTCCCTTCCTGGCTTCGCTGCTTGCGCAGCATCCAGGAGCAGGAGGACGTCCGGTCGGCCTTGCCGATGGCGGACGAGATCATGATCGGGGTTTCCCCGTCGAACAAATAGGCCGGCGGTTCCGCGCTGTAGACCAGTCCGATGCCCAATTCCAATTCGGGCAGGCCGGCCTTGCGGCAGGCCACATTCTGCAGTTGCACCACGTCCAGCAGCCGCTTGGCCAGTCCGCAGGCGCGTGCGACGCTCATGTGCTGCTCCGACGCCTCCGCATATTCCATGATGGACAGGATGACCGCGTCGCCTTCGATAAAAACCTTGCCCGCCCCGTAGGTCTCCAGCAGCGCGTTGATCGGTGTGAAGAAATTCAGGCTGAAGTGTGACGCCGGATTGAGTCCCTGCTTGCGCAACGCCGCCGTGATGGTCGTCGATCCCCGCACGTCCGCCTTGAGGATCGTATGGCCGATGACGGTCCGCGACGCCGTGCCTTCCTCCTTGGCCGCGAGGAATTCATTCAGCGTGTTATTGGCTTTTGACAATTTGAGATGGTTCGGATCCTCCAGCAGTTGAATCTGCGCCATGGCTTTCTGCACGAGGTGATACCCGCGAAGATCCTGGCGCAGCGTCAGGAAGTCCCGCAGGAACCGAACCAGCAGGTCACGGCCGGCCTTGCCGCCGACCCGGCCCACCCGCTTCACCGCCTCATCCAGCAGCTCATAGGTCTCGGCGCAATCGGCAGAGGAAAACTTCTCCTTGATCTTCTGCTTGATCTCGCTCCGGCTGGCTGGGGAAGACAGATACTGATGGATCTGCTGGGGGGTCACGACGCCGACAAGGTTCTTGAAGGCGGCCGGCGTTTCATAGGCGGCCACGATCGACGGCATCAAACCGTTGTCGTCCAGACTCTGCTCGACGGCGCGCAGCAGCCTGCGCTGGAATTGGTGCTGTTTTTTCCACGCAGCCGCGGCCTGCTGATCATTAGCCTTGTGCGCGGCCGCGACTCTCTGTCGCGTCTGCCCCAGATCGAAGAGGATGTCCGCGTTGGCGGGCGTGTCCGCCCAGGCATAGCTTTCCTGCGCGTAGGCCGCCTGCGCCTGTCCCAGGACGGCCGTGGCCTCCCGGATCTTCTCCTCCAGCGCCGCCACATGCGAGTCGAACTGTCCCGTCTTCGTGGCGCTCTGGGTCCATCCCCGTTTCTTCTTGATCTTGTTTTGCGCGGCAATCAGCGCGTCGCGCTCCTGCGTGGCGCGGGCGAGCGCCTGTTCCGCCGCCGTCACCGGCTTGCGCCGCCAGAACAGATAGAGCAGGACTCGGTCCAGTTGTGCGAACGAGTACAATTGGTCCGGCCCCTGCCCCACGAGCACGTAATGCTTCATGAGCAGCTCGTCATCCATGGCGCTCTCGCCGAACAGCAACGGATTGAGGAGCACATGCTCGGGCAGCGCCCACCGGTCGCCGTGCAGCGACTGACGCAGGTCGCCCAGCGGGCCGGCTTCCGCCTTGCGGATCTGCTCGAGCGCCTGGCTGGCGACCGTGTAATGCAGCTTGGCCCGGTTGCGCGTGAACCAGACGGTCTGCTCGGCGACCGCCTGCCGGTCGGCGTCTGTGGCCGTTGTCGCCGCCTTGCGCAGCCGCTGCTTGGCCTGCTCCAGCGCGCTTTGCACCATGGTGAGCACGAACTTCAACACCGCCACCTGGGTCAGTTCGACCAGCGGCAGCAGGCTCTGCTGCTTGGCGCGATGAATGGCCGCCTGGATCATCTGGGCGTAGGCATTCTTCATCTCCTCCACGTCCGGAGATTTCATGCCGCCCTGCCCGCGCCAGAGTTGGTATTCCAGCAGGCCGTAGACGAGGCGCGCCGCGGCGTTCGTAAATGTGGGGCTCAGCCGCACGTCCACGTGGACATTATCGATCCCGCGCGTGAACTTATCGAAGTCGAGATTGACGGGAGCCGCCGTCAGGAGCGGCACCACCGAATCGGCAGGCGAGATGCGCCCCCCGATGAGAACGAGGAATCTTCGGAAGATTTTGGCCAGCAGTCTGATCATGTCGACCGTCGAGCCGCTTTGACCGCCCGGTTCCGCTGGTATTTATCCACAGCTCGGTTGTGCTCTGCAAGCGTTGGTGAAAATTGATGCGTCCCGTCGTTCCGGGACACGAAATAGAGATTCCTGGTCGGGGCCGGATAGAGGGCGGCTTTGATGGACCCCAGGCCCGGATTGGCGATCGGTCCTGGCGGAAGACCGCGAACTCTATAGGTGTTATAGGGACTTTTGGAATCGAGGTCCTTCTTCCTGATATTGCCGTCGAAATACTCCAGTCCATAAATCACCGTCGGATCGCTCTGCAGCGGAATGCCGAGCCGCAGCCGGTTGTGGAACACGGAGGAGATCAATTCCCGTTCCTGCGCCACGCCAGTTTCCTTCTCGATGACGGACGCCAAGGTCAGCACTTGATGCGGCGTCATGTGAATGTCCTGGGCCCGTTGCCGCAATTCCGGCGTAAAGACGGTCCAGAGACCCTCCACCATTTCCTTCAGAACCTCCTTCGGCTTCGTCCGCCGCGCAAACTTGTAGGTATTGGGAAACAGGTAGCCCTCCAGGCTGGCCGCCTCGACGTTCAGGGACCGGATAAACTCCCGGTCGTGCGCCAGAGCGATCAGCGCCTCCGGGTCGGCGACACCCTGCTGCGCAAACACCTGCGCCAGCTCGACGATGGTATAGCCCTCTGGAATGGTTACTTGATAGAGCACGACGTGGCCGCTCAGAAACTCGGTCAGCATGTTGCCCGGTCTCATGCCAGCATGCACGGCATATTCGCCCACCTTGATATGGCGGTCCGCCGCCATGAGCTTGCCCAGCAACAGGAAGGCCATCTGGCTGCGGATCAATTGCTCGCGCTCGAGTCTGGCCGCCAGCTGGCGGAGCGTCATGCCTTCGGGCACTTCAATGGTCGTGGTTTGAATCGGACGGGAGAAATCGGACACCGGCGTCACTGGACCGAACAGCCACTGGATCATGAGATAGGCCGCCAGCGCTCCCGCGGATGCGGCAACGAGCAGCCAGGGCATGCGTCCGCGCGTCATGCGTGATCGGGAGCCTGTTGGCCGGAGGAGACCGGAGGAGAAGAGAGATGTTCGAGATAGCTTTTCAACAGCAGGGCAGCCGCCACGCGATCCACCACCCCCTTGCGTTTCTTCCGGCTGACGTCGGCTTCGATCAGCATCTGTTCGGCCGCCTTCGTGGTCAGCCGTTCATCCCAAGTCACAACCGGAACCCCGACGCCCCCCTGCACCGCCTCCAGGAACTGCTGGACGCTCTGCGCCGCCGGCCCCATGCGGCCGTTGAGTTGAACCGGCATCCCGATGACGATTTCACGGACCTCGTGGCGATGGATCAGATCCTTGATGTGCGCGACATCGGCGGCCAAGGACTTTCGCTCGAAGGTTTCCAGCGGTTGCGCCGTCCAGCCCAGTTCGTCGCTGAGCGCCACGCCGATGCGTTTGGTGCCGGGATCGAGCGCGAGGATGCGTGTGGCCGCCATGGCTATTTGCCTGCCGCCTGCTCGACGAGAGTGAAAATTTTATCCAGCGCCGAGGCCAGCCCCTCTGGGTTCTTGCCGCCTGCCTGCGCCATTTCCGGACGGCCGCCGCCGGTTCCGTCGACCGCCGCCGCCATGTCCTTGATCAACTCGCCGGCTTTGAGTTTCGCCGTCAAATCCCTGGTCACGACCACCAGCAGTGACACCTTGTTGTCCTTGACGCCGCCCAACGCAATCACGCCGCTCTTCAGCTTATCGCGGAGTTGATCGGCCAAGGTGCGCAGTTCCCCGCCTTCCATGCCGTCCACCCGTTGGGCATGGACCTGAACGCCCTTCACCGTGCGCACGGTGGCCTCATCCTTGGCGCCACTGGCCATCTTGAGCTTGACCTGCTCCAATTCGCGCTCCTTGTCCTTCAACTGGGCCAGCAACCGCTTCGTTCTTGCCACCAGCTCGGACGGGGCTACTTTTAGAAGTTCAGATAATTCTTGAACTTCATGCTCAAGCTGCTTGATTTTCATGAAGGCTTCCCTGCCCGTTATACACTCGATCCGCCGCACGCCGGCCGCCACGCCTGTTTCCGACACCAGTCGAAAGACACCGATCTCGCCGGTCTGCCGGCAATGAGTGCCTCCGCAGAGCTCCTTGCTGAATGTGTCCACACTGACCACCCGAACCTGGTCGCCGTATTTATCTCCGAAAAATGCCAGCGCCCCGGCGGCCACCGCCGCCTGGACCCCCATCACATCGGTTTTGACCGTCTGGTTCTTTCGAATCTGCTCGTTCACCATGGACTCGATGTCGCCGGTATCCCGTGAAGAAAGCGGGCGAAAATGCGCGAAGTCGAAGCGCAGCCGGTTCGGAGCCACAAGCGAACCATACTGTTTCACGTGCGGGCCGAGCAGTTCGCGCAGGGCGGCGTGCACCAGATGCGTGGCCGTATGGTTCCGGGCCGCATCGTGTCGCGTGACGGGATTGACCGACGCCCGCACCGTTTCCCCTGTGCAAATCCGTCCGGCGGCGACCCGCCCCTTGTGCACCACGACGGTCGGAGCCGGTCGCGTCGTTTCCTTGATGTCGATCCGGCCCTCCGGCCCGGTCAAGACTCCCTGGTCGCCGGCCTGCCCGCCGCCTTCCGCATAGAACGGCGTCACGTCCAACACCAGTTCGATCTCGTCGCCCTCTGCCGCCTCGCGCACCACGCGATCGCCCTTGAGCATGGCTTGCACCACGGCATCAGCTTCCAACTGGTCGTAGCCGATGAATTTCGGCGCACGCACGGTTTTGGCCAATTCCATGACACCGGGCTTCGCCGCCGCCACTTCGAAGGCCGCCGACTTGCGGGCGCGCTCACGCTGCTCTTCGAGCGCGCGCTGGAAGCCTGCCTCATCCACCACCATCCCCTGCTCGCGGCAGGCTTCTGAAATTAAATCCATCGGAAATCCGTAGGTGTCGTAGAGCTTGAAAACTTGATCACCTTGCAACGTCTTCTGCGATGACGCCTCGGCCTTCGTGACCATCTCGTTCAAAATCGGCAGGCCCTGATCGAGCGTGGCGATGAACCGCTCCTCTTCGCCCTGCGTCACTTCGGCCACCGTCGCCGCAGCCTGCCGCAGTTCGGGATAGGCCCTGCCCATCTGCTCGACCACCGTGCCCGTCAGAGGGCCCATGAACGATTCCGAAATGCCGAGCAGGCGCCCGTGGCGGGCGGCGCGGCGCAGGATGCGCCGCAACACATAACCGCGCCCCTCATTGGAAGGCAGGATGCCGTCCGTGATCATGAACGTCATGGCGCGTAGATGATCGGCGATCACCCGCATGGAGCGATCCGCGACGTCCCATTCCCCGTACCGATGGCCGGTCCGTTTTCCGATGGCGGCCAACAGCGGCGTGAAGAGATCGCTGTCGTAATTGCTGTGCACGCCCTGCGCCACGGCGGCCAGCCGCTCGAGCCCCATGCCCGTGTCGATGCTCGGCTTGGGCAGAGGATTGAGCGTGCCCTTCGCATCGCGGTCGAACTGCATGAAGACGAGGTTCCAGATTTCGATGACGCGGTCGCCCTCGCCGTTCGGCACGGCATCGCCCGGCACGGACGGCCCCTGGTCATAATGGATTTCCGAGCAGGGCCCGCAGGGACCCGTGTCGGCCATCTGCCAGAAATTATCCTTCTCGTCGCACCGCACGATCCGGGACGCCGGCACGCCGATCTTCTTCCACAACTTGAAGGCTTCGTCGTCCTCCCGGAACACCGTGACCCAGAGGTGGTCTTTGGACAGCCCGACCGTCCTGGTTAAATAGTCCCAGCCGAAAAAGATCGCATCGGGCTTGAAATAGTCGCCGAAGGAAAAATTGCCGAGCATCTCGAAGAAGGTATGGTGGCGGCGGGTGTAACCGACATTTTCCAGATCGTTGTGCTTGCCGCCGGCCCGCACGCACTTCTGGGCCGTGACCGCCCGCTTGTAGGGACGCTGCTCCTCTCCCAGGAACACCCGCTTGAACTGATTCATGCCGGCGTTGGTGAAGAGAATGGTCGGGTCCGCCTGCGGGATCAGCGGCGAGCTGGGCACGGGCTGGTGGCCGTGTCCCTGGAAATATTTGATGAAGCCCTGCCGAAGCGTTTCTGCCGTCTGACTCATGGTGATTCGTTCACGCCGAACAATTCCTCGACTGTATCCTCGTCGAATCCGTATCGCCGCAACAGGCTTGCGCCCCGCCGGCGATCCCCCACCGCCACCCGCCCCAGACGCTTTGCCAGAAGTGTCCGGGCAAGCGCCAGATGATTCCTGCCGTCATACACCTGTCGCACTGTCTTGGCAACGATCGTCCGATCGAAGCCCTTTGCGAGCAATTCCGTTTCGAGCCTGGCCTGCCCCATCGGACACCGGGCCAGCCTGTCGCGCGCCCACCGCGCGGCATAGGCCTGATCATTGAGATAGCCCTGTTCACGAAAATGGGAGAGCAGCGAGCGGATGCGAGCCGCGGACGCGCCGGCCCGATTGAGGAAGGTCCGGACCTGCGCTTCGGTACGCTCCCGGCGGGCCAGATACCGCACAGCTGCCAGCTCGAACCCATCGGCCGGAGAACGTGACGACGTGGTGCGGGACGGCATGGTTCAGAACGACGTTGAATGCGACGCGTGGAATGATGAATGGCCCTGCCTCCGTTCACCGCTCATCGTTCAACGGCCGTTTCGCGTCGGTCAGGATCCTTTTCCTGCGTGAGACCGCTTGTCGTCGGAACGCTTTTCCTCCGCCTTGCCCTCAGTCTTTTTCTCCAGCCCCTTGCTGGCCGGCACGCCGGCCAACTCGCGCAGCTTGGTTTCAATTTCGCGGGCAATGGGCGGATTCGCCTCCAGATAGTCGCGCACCGCCTCCCGTCCCTGCCCCAGGCGCTCGCCCTTGTAGGAATACCAGGCGCCGGATTTCTCCATCACCTTCCGCTCGACGCCGAGGTCCACCAACTCGCCGGCCTTCGAGATGCCCCTCGCGAACAGGATGTCGAACTCGGCCTGCTTGAACGGCGGCGCCATCTTGTTCTTGACGACCTTCACGCGCACCCGGTTGCCGGTCACGTCGTTGCCTTCCTTGATGGACTCGATGCGGCGGATGTCGAGCCGCACGGAGGAATAGAATTTGAGCGCGTTGCCGCCGGTCGTCGTTTCCGGATTGCCGAACATGATGCCGAGCTTCATGCGGATCTGGTTGATGAAGATCACGGTCGTGTGCGATTTGGCGATCGCCGCGGTCAGCTTGCGGAGCGCCTGCGACATCAGCCGCGCCTGTAGGCCCATGTGCGCGTCGCCCATTTCGCCCTCGATCTCGGCCCGCGGCACCAGCGCCGCCACCGAGTCCACCGCCACCAGATCGATCGCGCCGCTCCGGACAAGCGTCTCGGTGATTTCGAGCGCCTGCTCGCCGGTGTCCGGCTGCGACACGAGCAGATCGTCCACGTTGACGCCCAGTTTCTTCGCATAGGTCAGGTCCAGCGCATGCTCGGCGTCCACGAAGGCCGCCGTGCCACCGGCCTTCTGCACCTCGGCCGTCGCGTGCAGGGTCAGGGTCGTTTTGCCGGACGATTCCGGGCCGAAGATCTCGACCACGCGGCCGCGGGGAAGTCCGCCGACGCCCAGCGCGAGGTCCAGTCCAAGTGATCCGGTCGAAATGGCCGGCACATTGACCGGCACCTCCGAGGTGCCCAGCCGCATGATCGCGCCCTTGCCGTACTGCTTTTCGATTTGCGAGAGCGCCAGGTCCAGCGCCCGCTTCTTGTCGTCCTTCTCGGCCATCGGTCCTCCTTAATCAGCTTCAGACTGCTAATCACCCTCACTCTGCGCCATTATACTCAACTGACCCGGCCTTCGCTACGCCTCTTTCAGCGACACCTCGCACAACTGCGTGTACAACGAACCGGACGGCTTCAACTCGCTCTTCATCAGCGCGATCGCGCTGATCGGCACGGCGCCGGCGGCGGCCGCCTGCTCCAGCAACCGGCCGACAGCCAGGACCCGTCCGACTGCGCGGGGCTGCTCCTTGATTCTGGCGAGCGTCAGATGCGGATGAAACTGTTTCGCCTCTGGCGGAAAGCCGATGGCATCCAATGCCGTTTCGACATCGGCTGCTAGCCGCTTCAGCGCGTCAACGTGAGCCGTGAGGCCGATCCACAGTACGCGCGGCGCGCGAACGTCGGGAAACACGCCCAGCCCCTTGGCCTGCACCGTGAATCGGACATGCCCGCTTGCCACGCGAGTCAACGCCGTCTGGATGTCCGGTACGCACTCTTCAGGAATGTCGCCGAGAAATTTGAGCGTCAGGTGAACGGATTCCGGCCTGATCCATTGAATGCGGACATCGGGATTGAGCGTCTGATGAAGCCGGCTGCGCACTTGCGCCTGAACCTTTCCAAGGACCTGCCGCAGCGACGCATCCAACTCAACAGCAACAAAGGCCCGAATCATGTCTTATTTGGATTGCGCCACCGGCAGCCATTGGCGCAATAAATTGAGAGCCGCCTGCGATGCGCGCAGCTTTATGGTGTCGCGGGGGCCGTGGAACCGGAATTCCTTCGCCAGCACGCCCGCTCCCCTGGCATCGAATCCGACGTAGACCAGCCCGACCGGCTTCTGAGCGGTGCTGCCGCCGGGCCCCGCGATGCCGGTCACACTCAATCCTACATCGGCCCTGCTGCGTTCGCGGACTCCCTTCGCCATCGCGGCCGCGACTTCCGGACTGACGGCGCCATGCCGGGCAAGGATCACCTTCGACACATCCAGCAGTTCCATCTTGGCTTCATTGCTGTAACAGACCAGCACGCGATCCAGATAGTTTGAGCTGCCGGCCACCTGCGTGAGCCGGTGACCGATCAACCCGCCCGTGCAGGACTCGGCCACCGCAATCGTCATCTTGCGTGCCGTCAGGGTACGCCCGACCACTTCCTCCATCGTCTCCGAACCTTCGGCATAGACCAGCCCGCCGAGATTCTCCCGCACGGAACGGACAGTCTGCTCCAGCACGGCCATCTCGGACGATCCGCCACAGGCCGTCAGGGACAGGGTCACGCCGAGCGGTGAGGCCAGCAGGCCCAGACGGACCCCGCGGCGCGACGGCACCAGCGGTTCCACGCGCGCATCGAGATCGGCCTCTAATATCCCGAACGTATGGAGCACGCGGCGTTCGATCCGCGCGTTGACTCGAAGCGGTTCCGCAATAAACCGGGCTGCCTCCTTGGCAAACATGGCCTTCGCTTCCGCTGGCACGCCGGGCAGCGCGATCAGCTGGCAGGTTTTCCAGGAAAGGCAGAATCCGGGCGCCGAGCCGACCGGATTGTTCAGCACGGCCGCGCCGGTTGGAATCAGGGTCTGCTTCATCTGAGCTGCAGTCGGCGTGCGATTCCAGGCCGCCAGACGCTGCATCATGCCCTTGACCGCATCGGTGTGCCGGCGCAAGGGACGGTTCGTCACGCGCGCGACGGCTTCCCGCGTCAGGTCGTCCCCGGTCGGACCGAGTCCGCCGGTCATGACCACAAGGTCGGCGCGGCGTGCCGCGGTGCGGATGGCATCCATCAGATCCACTTCGTCATCCCCCACGATGGTTTTCCACCGCACTTCGATTCCACGAGCCGCCATCTCGTCCGCCAAGAACAGCGAATTGGTATCCAGCCGGCCGCCCAGCAGCAACTCGGACCCGATGGCGATGATTTCACTCCGTTGCATGCGCGATTTCTCCGGCTCGACGGTGGCTCACGACTGATTGTACAGATTGTACAGACACGTCACAGGTGCCGATAACAGATCATGCCACCCCTGTCAACGGCTTCGGAAGGAAGTTGGAGGGAAGGATTGTGGCGCCATGTCCGCATAATTGCCACTCTAATCGCCACGGAAGGCCGGTTGACAACCTCCGCGGCCTAGTGATAGAAACTCGTGTTCGCACGGGCAGATTCAGGCGCGCAAGCCTCAAGGAGAAGTCGCACATGGGCGGCGAGCAGACGCAACCTCCAAAACGCCAATACGTCAACTTCGCCTTCTACAAGGTCGATCCGGCCTGGCGGCGGCTTCCCGTCGACGAACGGACCAGGGGCAAGCAGGAATTTCTCCGCGTCATCGAGGAATACAGCGGCAAGGTCCTCGTCATCCCCTACACCCTGGTCGGCATCCGCGGTGAAGCCGACATCATGCTCTGGCGCATCAGCTACGAACTGGAACTGTTCCAGGAGATGACCACGAAACTGCTGGCAACCGGCCTCGGCCAACACATGACCACCCCCTACTCCTATCTCTCGATGACCAAGCGGTCCATCTATGTGGATCATCACACGCACGAAGGCCAGGAGAGCAAGCGGCTGACGATCGTGCCCGGTAAATGCAAATACATCTTCGTCTATCCGTTCCTGAAGACGCGCGACTGGTTCCTGCTCACGAAGGCCGCCCGCCAGGGCATGATGGACGAGCATATCGAGATCGGGCACCGCTTCCCCTCGGTCAAGCTGAACACGACCTATTCGTTCGGCCTGGACGATCAGGAATGGGTGGTGGCGTTCGAGTCCGACAAGCCCGAGGACTTCCTGGATCTGGTCATGGCCCTGCGGGAAACCGAGGGTAGCCGGTACACGCTCCGCGACACGCCGATCTTCACGTGCCTGCACAAGAGTCTGAAGGAAGTACTTGACACGCTGGGCGGCTGACCGCCGCGCTTCGAGCACGGCGCGGCGCGCCGATCCGCCGTCCACGGAATTGTGATGCAGCCGTCTGCTAGAGGTTCCACCACATGAAATGTCCAAAGTGCACTGGGCTTCTGATTCAGGAAGACATCCGCGAACAGAGCGGGCGCTTCCAGGGCTGGCGCTGCATCCAGTGCGGGTTTCGCCTGGACCATCTGATCGCCCAGAATCGCACCTCCGCCCCTGCGGACCCATCCGACGACGACACGACCGAAACTTCCCCTCGTGCCCGGACCGCTTCCCAGCGCCAGACGGCCGGCCGCAGCAAACGCGCCGCGAGCAAGGCCTGACCCTCCGCTCCGCTCTTCATGTCCGCTGACATTCCCATTCCAGGCGGCCTCCGCTGGCGCGCCGTGATCTGCTCCGCCCTGCTCCCGGGACTCGGCCAGGCTCTTCGCGGATACTCCCGTCATGCGATCGGGATCTTTCTTGCCACGGCAGGATTGCTGGGCAGCGCCGTTCTGCTCGCACGGACCGGCGGAGGAGAATCGGCGGCGTTTTTTCTCATGCTGCTGGTATTGCCGTGGTGGGTGCTGCAAAGTTATGGAGCGTCCCTTCCTGATCCGCTCGGATGGAAATCCACTCTGCGAACCACTTGGGCGCACGGCCATGACATCCGCTACCTGGGCGCGCTGTTCCTGCTGACGGCCCTGACGGACCTCTATATCATTCTTGCGCGTCCCGACTATGCGCTCACGGTCTTTTGTCTGAAACCAGGCGGTGCGTGGGGCCTGCTGGCCAAGGCCCAATCACCGACCCTGCACCTCCTGATCGGCTACGGCTTTTTGTGCCTGCGCCGCTGGGGCCTGATGCTGTACCTGGCCTACGCCGCCTTTGGGATCATGAACGCCACGGCCAATTACGCCTGCTTCGGCTACGGACGCATCCGCACCGTGTTTCTCATTTCACTCGTCGTTTTCACGCTGTATATCGTCTGGCGCAGGCGCTGCTTTGCGCCGCCGGCCGCCGCGCCGGCGCTTTGACAGTCCTGTGACGGCTGTGTTATTCAGCATCGAGACACGAACCACGTTGCACAACCACTCACGGGCTCCATGGAAGACAAGAATTATCTTTTCGCCATACGGCATCAAGACGGCGGCGTGACCCTGTATATCGATGAAGCCTACGCCCAGGAACGGGGCGCCGACATGTCCAAACTCGCCCGCGTCGAAATCCCCAAGGATATTTACATCAACGGCACCGTGCAGCAGGTGCGCGAGTACGTTGCCAATTACCTGGAATCGCTGGAAACAGGCTCCGCCCAGGCGTAAGCTTCAGTCATGTCGAACGTCACCCCCATGGCTCCTGCGCTGACCGGCGAGATCATCGAATCCGTGATCAACGCCCTGCCGGCCCAGGGGCGGGTCATGCTGCGCCTGCTCTTGCTGCAATACCTGGACGCCACGCAGGAAGACATCGATTACATGGCGGCGGACCGGCCCGATCCACGATTTGTTTCGGGAGCCAAGCCGCTCGTCCCGGTGATCACGCACGAGACCCTCCAGAGCCTCGTCAACCGCGTGGCGCAGTATCGCGCCCAGACCCGCAAGAAGCGCGAGCAGATCTGGATGCAGATCGAGTGCCTCAAAAAACAAATCGCCTATGGCGAGGCCCTCTGCGTCCAGGCCGAGCAGCTCCTCCGCGGACGGTTCGGTCTGGACGCCGAGGCCGTACAGCTCTTGCGCGCCCAGTCACGCGCCGCCCTTCCGAAACCGGCCATCCGCGAACTCGACCGGCAATGGGAAAAGAACGAGATCTCCGAGGAGGACTACCGCCGTAAACGTCTGGGGATCGACTATCAAGCCGAGCTGCGCAAGCTCGATCGTGAGCGCAAGCGGCTGGAAACGGTCTTGCGCGACTACAGCATCGCCAGTAACGCGCCGCTGCAGGACCATGAGATCGGGCACATCTGGGGCATCCCCGCCGGTTCCCTGGCAGCGCGCAAGGCGAAGTTCCTGCATCAATACCTGCAGGAACTGCTGGCCGCTCTCCAGCAGACCGGACAACCTCCAATTGACCTCTGGAAGGAAACCTTCCGAATCCTGTCTGCCCGGCCGGTCGAACGGTCCGCCGTGGCCTACGACGGCCTGGACAAGACGGAAGCCTCGTTGATGGAAAAGCTGACCGTGTTTGCCTTGAAAACAATCCCCGAGGACATCGAAAGCCGCGCCTGGCTCTCCATCTCGCTCTCGCTCTTTGCGCTCCAACGCCTCTCCGCGCTCCAGGCCGAGAGAGATATGGACGGTGCCGCCCTCGAGCAACTCCTGTTGCAGCGGACGGCGCCGGCTCCGAAGGAACCGGAGTCACCCACACAGCCGGAGACCGATGCGCAAACCATCCAGTCTGCCGACTGGGAAGAACACATTCTGCGCAGCATGCGAGGCGAGGACCGGCGGTAATCACAAACTTGCAATGTTCCGTGCCCGCGGACATAATAACCGCATGATGCTCACGACATCATGCATCTCGCGCGGGATCGTCCGCAGTATCCCCGCAGGTCTTCTCCTCATAATGGCAAGTGCCTTCGTGTGGCTGTCCGCACTCCAGGCCGGCAACATGCTGGAAATGGCCGATTTGCTGGCTCATCCCGATCAGTATGACAAGCAGACCGTGTCCGTCGTGGGAGAAGTGACAAATCTGCAGGTCGCAACCTCAAAAGACGGACAGAACGCCTATGGGTTCATGCTGAAAGCCGGCGGGGGAACGGTCAAGGTCATCGGGCTGGGACGAACGGCCGTGCATGACGGCGAACAGGTCGTGGTCGAAGGGATCTTCAACCGCCTCCGGCAGGGCGGCAGGACCGCCGTGCTCAACGAAATCAAAGCCGAACTCGTCCGCCCTCTCGCGCGCCTGACGCCCGACTTTGTCGGCTGATTTCCATCCGCATTCCCTTCGAACGAGAATCGCGTCAACTTGACGGAGAATCACTCCGCTTGATACAAACACAGCATGGCGGTGTAGCTCAGTTGGCAGAGCAGCGGACTCATAAGCCGCGGGTCACCCGTTCGATCCGGGTCACCGCCACCATCCCTCGCTTGACGTGTACCGCCGCCTATTCAGGCTTTATCGTAATTGAGGCGGCGGATAAAACCCTCCAGTGTTTCGCAGTTCATTCGATCGCGCTTGCGAGGTCGAGCGCCATACGATTGATCTTGGCGCGAGAGTAGAACATCTCAAGTCACCCTCCCTTGGCGGAACCCCTCCCAATTGGCGCCGCCCGAGAAACCCCTCAAGTGATTTCTCCTAGGTAGGTCCAACCTTCGCTTGAGCCGCTCACTTATTTACGCTTTATCGAAATTGATGCGGACGGAGAAACACCACCAGTGTTATTGCAGTTCCCTAGACCTTGCCCGCAAGTTCAAGCGCCATACGGTTGATCTTGGCGCAAGAAGTAACCCTAACACGACCATGTTCACTTAGGTTGTTCTGAGATATCTTAAAAGAAATACTGTTTAAACATATGATTATATTTATAATAATATTATAGTTGATAAAATAACTTCAATTTAGCTATATCATACTTCAAATCATGATCGGAATAGGAGAGTATATGCTCCACCAATATAAGAGAGTCAGTTTCCAGGACAGTATTCATATCGGCCTATTGGTCGTCTCCCTCTTCGCGGCCGGCACGGCGCAAGCCTTCGAATGGATTCCCTCCGACGAAGAAATCCAGAAGTATCGCCGGAGCTGGAATCCCTTTTCCGAGGGTCCCCTGCTGATCCAGGCAGTGGATATTCATCCCAAGGGCCAACTCTCTGTCCGCCCGTTCGTGTTTTCCCAGATCAGCGAACACAGTTACGGGAACCGGCTTTCGACACCCGCAGACCGAAGGAACGGTCCCACCCATCTCTATTCCGTTGCGCCCCTGGTGACCGTTACCTATGGCGTGAGCAATCACGTCGAACTTGGCGCCGCCACCTCATGGAATACCTTTTGGGCCAGAGATTCGCAGGGCTTCGACAGAGGACAAGGGGGACCGCTGACCACCAACACCGGGCTGGGCGACCTCTCCCTGATCCTCAAATACCGCCCGATCGTGCAGGACCCCGACAGCGCACGCCCGTCCTTTACCAACTACACTCAAATCGTGTTGCCGAGCGGCCGATGGGTGACCGGCACGGAGCGTCCACCCGGAGGCTTCGCGCCATTAGGACGGCTACCCGCAACGCGATTCGGCGAGCTGGGATTCACCGAGGGCCTGACGTTCCGGAAAAACAACAAGCCCTACCGTCTCAGCGGCGGCGTGTACTACACCTATTCCGCCCCCGGCAGCGATGCAGGCCAGACGACCTATGTCGGGGATACCATCAACACCCGTCTCGCGTACGAGCATTTCATCGACGACAAGCAGGGCATGGCCTTCAACCTTGAGGTCGCCACGGTCCATACCGCAACATGGCGGGCCGACGGCCATTCCATCAATCGCGGGCAGCGCAGCGGGTCCACCGTGGTGGGCGTCGAGCCGGGCTTTCAAATTCGGCTGTCCGATTCATGGGTGGCCGGCGCGGGCGTGCTCTTCACCGTGGCGGGCCAGAACGCCGCCGACGCCATTTATCCGAACTTTGCCATTCAGTGGTACTGGAACCAGGGCAAGAAGGTCATCATGCGGTAGCGACTGCCGCGGCATTTCGTCTGGGCACAAGGTGCACCGCCCCGGCTTTCATCGAGGCTGTCACCGGCATTCCCGGAGACAGCCTCAAATCCTCGACGGCTGCACGGGTCACCACTGCTGACAAGAGAAAACCGCAATGGATCGTCACGCGGACCAGCGCACCCAAGGATTGGACCTCTCGCACCTCCCCCACCAAATGATTCCTCGCACTGGTCGCACCTGCTCCGACGGGCTCAAGCACCACGTCCTCCGCCCTGATGCAGACGAACACGTCTGGACCAACCTCGTCTTCTCCGAGCGCGACCAGCTTGGTTCCCGCGACGTCCACGGTCATGAGTCCTCCGGACGACTCGAGAACCCGTCCCTCTAGTGCGGTCTCGATTCCGACTATGCGAGCCACTTCCTCGCCGTTCGGCCGATTGAAGACTTCCTGCGGTGTGCCCATCTGCAACACGCGCCCTGCACCGATGACGGCCATCTGGTCACCCAGCGCCAGTGCTTCCGCCCAATCATGCGTGACCACCACCGACGGCACGGCAAGCTGCTTGAGCAACCCTCTCAATTCGCTTCGCAGATGAGTCCGCGTCGGCGCATCAAGTGCCGATAATGGTTCATCGAGCAGCAGCAACGAGGGATGCTTGGCGACCGCTCTGGCAAGCGCCACGCGCTGTTGCTGGCCGCCGGACAATTGCCGCGGTTTGAGTTGTTCCAGACCTTGAAGCTTCAAAAGAGCAAGGCCTTCGGCGACACGTCGCCGCCTTTCATCAGTCTTTAACCCGCCAAGCCCAAATCCGATGTTCCCGGCAACTGAATAGGTGGGGAAAAGGGAGTACTCCTGCGACATATACCCGACTCCCCGCTCTTGCGGCGGAACATCGATCGCCTGCTCTGCATCAAACCATGGACGGGAAATAAATTGGATGCGGCCCTTGTCGGGCCGTTCCAGCCCTGCCAGGCACCGAAGAAGCGTGGTCTTGCCGGATCCGGATGGTCCAAAAAGGATCAGAACGGTCGATGGACCGAGCTCGACAGTCAAGCGGGCTTCCACTGTGAACCCGCCTGAAAACGTTTTGGCAATGTCCATCATCATTTCTGCGGCCATACCGCCCACACCTTCCGATTCATGGCGTACACAGCCAGCAGAATGAGATAGGATACGGCCAGCAGAAACAACGCTGTCTTGGCCGCACCCGCGTAGTTCAGAGCTTGGACTTCGTCGTAAATATCAATGGATACCGTACGCGTCACGCCTTCGATATTGCCGCCGACCATCAGGACGACGCCGAATTCTCCCAGCGTATGGGCAAAGCTCAGGACAAACCCGGTCACCACCCCTGCCACGGACATGGGAAGGATGAGCTTGAAGAACGTGCCCGCGCGGGACACGCCGAGTGTCCATGCCGCCTCGATCAGGTGACGGTCCACCTGATCGAACGCCGCGGCAAATGGCTGGACGGCAAATGGAAGACTGTACAGGATTGAAGCAAGCAGCAGCCCTTCAAAGGTAAACGGAAGCGGATGACCGACGAGGTCAGTGTAGAGCCGCCCGATCGGACTGTGCGGCCCGATTGCGACCAGGATATAAAACCCCAGCACGGTCGGTGGCAGCACGAGCGGCAGCGCGACGACCGACTCGATCAGAAACTTCCACCGCCAGCGTGAGAAGCTGACCCAGTAGGCCAGCGGCAATCCGACCACGAGCAGCGTGCACGCCGTCAAGACCGCCAGTTTGGACGTCACTCCGATCGCAATCCAGTTCATGGCATGGCCTGATTCGGCAGGACAAATCCATACTGGCGAAGAATCTCCTGTCCGTCGCGCCCCTGGAGAAACGAGAAAAACGCCTGCGCGCCGGCTCGGTTCGTTCCGTTCTTCAGCACAGCCGCTCCCTGCTCAATCGGCGGGTGCATGTCCTGCGGAATCTCCCAGTACTGTCCGGCCTGCTGCATTGCCGGTACCACGGCCAGCGATAATGCAATCACGCCTGCATCGGCCGCACCGGACTCGACGAACTGCGTCGCCTGCGAAATGTTTTCGCCCAGGACCAGTTTGTCTTTGACCGCATCATAGACCCCGGCCTTTTCCAGAGCCGCCACCGCCGCCCGCCCATAGGGCGCATGTTTCGGATTGGCAATGGCAATTTTTCGAACGGAACCGTCCAGCAGCACCTTCAATCCTTGCTGCGGAGACGGCAACCCTGGACGATTCGGCACCCAGATCACCAGACGGCCGGTCGCATACCGATAGAGGGAGCCAGGCACAACCTGTCCCGACTCTTCCAGCTTTTGAGGATAACGAATGTCCGCCGAAAAAAAGGCGTCGAACGGTGCGCCGTTCTGAATCTGCGAAAACAGATTGCCCGAGGACCCCAGCGTGACCTTCACGCGCGTGCCTGTCTGCTGCTCAAACCGGCCGGCCGCCTCTTTGAACGCAAAACTCAAATCGGAGGCGGCTGCCACGGTGATCTCCCCCGCCTGAACTGGCGCACTCCAGCACGCGACGACGAACAGTCCGAGGCTAAAAAAAGATTTCATACTGAATGCGAAAACGATTTTCCACCAGCGTGCCGCCCTTCGCATCGAGAGGGACTGCGCCGAACCCGGCCGGCAGCGGCGCGCTACGTCCCTCGGCGAACCCGCCGGTCCCCATCGCCGTATTGGAAAATTCGAACACGACCTTGTGGTCGTAGGTGGACTGAAAATAGTAACTGGCGGCGACGGTGAATTCCTTGATCAGATCGTCGGATGCATTGGTATCCGGATCCCAGTAGGCATAGCGGGCCGCCACCTCCAACCTGCGCGGAATCAGGTAGTAGCCGGTCTGGGCATACCAGCCGGCCGCGTTGCCCAGCCGCAGACCCTTGTTGTGCCGATTCACATTTTTGAAATAGTACTCCGCCTGCGCGGACCCGCCCCGATACTTCACCACATAGTCCACCGCCCAGGTCGAATAGTCGATAATCCCATTGCCCAATTGCCGTCCGTTCCCGAAGGTCGCCAGTTGACGTCTGATATTGAGATTGGCCAGATCGATCCCGATTCCCCCGTTGCTCGTACTGGTATTGATCGCCGGGTTGTAGGCATAGCCGCCGCCGATCGCCATCTGTGGCGTTTCCGAATAGACCAGGTCGCCCTCGCCATAGCCGGGCCGCCCCATAATGTTCCAATTCAGCCGCCCAGCCAGCATCACCCGATCCGCATCCAGCCGCGTATTGGCATTGATGTTGCGCTGCGCTGGTGAAGCCGCCGTGCCCTCCGTCGGCCCCTCGCTAACGAAGGTGCCGAGCCGGTTGAAGTTCGGCCCGTTCCCGCTGAAGACACCGAGATAATAGTTCACGGGGTACAGTTCTTCGTCGTTCATGATCGTCAGCCCAATGTCGCGTCGATCCAGCCCGCTGGCCGTGAAGGCATCCATCACCATCGCCCGTTCGGCAAATTGCATGGAGGCTGTGGAATTGATCTGCGCGCGGTTGAAAAAGACCTTGTACTGGCCGAGCTGGACGTTCAACCAGGGCACATGCGTGGATGTGAAATTCCAGTCGAAGAGCTGTAACGATCCCGGCGCCTGGGCGTTTTCCGCCGTCTCGCCGCGAAGCTGGACAAAATATTTAAAATCCGGACTTAACAGATGCCCCATGAAATAGAGCCGGAGCCGCCTCAGGCTGAAGGTCGTCGCCTCCTGCTCGGACCGGTTGGCGCGATAGTCCCCGAACACACCCAGCAGTTCTGGGAAATTCTTGGCGTCGCCCGGATTGCGCCAGGCCTCATTGCGAAACCGCTGCGTCATCCGCCCCTGGAACCTGGCGCGCACCTTCAGGAAAAAGGCGTTGTCGTTCAGGGAAAAGTTGAAGCCGCGGTCGTACCAGGCCTTGAAACTCGGCTGCAGCAGATAGGCGCGCTCCTCGGACTCCTTCACGGCACGCTCGTACTCCTCCTTTGTGATGATCCCCTGCTTCAGGGCCCGCTCCATCAAAAGTTTAATCGCCGGATCCTGGCTCTCGACGAAGACATATTTCCCGTCCTTCTCGACCAGCCGGCCCGACTCCACTGCCACGCAGACCGCAGGCAACGCTGTCAGCGCGAGCAGCCCGGCCAGGAAGGCGACCACGCCCTTCATCGCGGCTGCCCTCCCGGCGCAGACTGCAGAAAGGCGCGAAACTCGACCGCCCGGCGGTCGGTCTTCGGATCGCGCACCCAGAAGTGGCCCGGCTCGAAATACAGCACGTAGGAGCCGGGCGCGGACCGTGGCGTCGGATAGTTGTAATCGTAGGGACTCGATCGCGTGAGCGGCTGCTGCGCATGAAAGTACTCGATCACGATGTGCAGATAGGGTTCCCGCACCGCCATCCATCCGGCCGTGACATCCCGGTCGTAGCGGGGATTCATGCCCGGCGCGCGCAACTCGAAATAGACCCGCTCGCCGCCCGCCGCGACAGCCAACCCGTCCGCAAGACGCGGAGCCAGGATGGCGATTTCATCCTCACGGAACACAGCCTTCGGAGGCAGCTCTTCCGCATACCAGCGCAGGGGCAGCCGGACCTGCTCCCGAAGCGAGACGCCCCTCAAAACGGCGCTGAGCCCCGCCGCGCCGATCTGGGCAGGATGGGAATAGCCCGTCGCGTCGATATCACGCTGAAGCATCACGGCAACGCGCGGATCATCCGCAATCACGCGAGTGGTGTAGGGCAGCCGCGCACAGGCCGTTGACGCAACAACCAGCAGCGTTATCGCGAGCTCTGCGGATTGCCGTATCGAAAGACGGCTCATGGCGCCGGCACCGGCTCGTATCCCAGCTGACGAAGTACCGCCTGGGCCGGCGCGGTCACCGTAAAGTCGAGGAACGTCCGGCCGAGACGGCGGTTGGGAGAGAACCGGTCCATGGTCATCGAATGACTGATGGGCGGCGCGGCGGCGTGGCGCGAGATGGCGACCACTCGAACCCGCTCGCGCTCGCGGACGGCGTCGGCGCTGAACAAGATCCCGACATTGGCCTGGCCGTTCAAGACGTGGTCCACGACCGCGCGCGCGTCGGCCGCCACATCAAGACGGCCCTGCAGCGCCCGGCTCAGGCCGAGCACATCCAGCAGGCCTTTCGTCCGCATGCCCAGTTCCGTTTCCTGGGGATCGGCCACGGCGACCCGGGCACCGGATGCTGCGAGGGCCTCGAAGGAGGACGGCGCGTCCACCAGGGACTCCGGCACCACCAGCACGAGACGCGTGTGCGCGTACGGCCTGCGGGTCTCCGGCAGCACATAAGATTTCTGCTCGAGGCGGTCCAGCAGCTCATCGCTCCCCGGCGCGATAAGATGAATGACACCCGTCCCGTCCGCATGCCGTCCATCATTGTGAGTCGCGGCAACGGTGCGCCTGAGATCGAGCCCCGAGTCAAAGTAGAGCCGCACCTGCACGTCCGGATGCACCGCCTCGAAGGCGCGACCGAGCGCTTCGAGTGGCGCCGCAAGACTCGGCGAGGCGGCAATCACCAGCGACTCGGCATGGGCCGGCATCACCGCGCACAAACATCCGGCCAGCGCCCAAGCCAACCGCGCAGCCCTCACGCTTTCCCCGCGATCTGCACCTTGCCGGTTTCCCGCATGTCGTATCCACCCAGCGCTTCGATTTCGGTTCGAAAGGGACCGCTGGTGATCGTATCCAGCAGATGCGACAGTCCGGCGTGGGTGGAAAGAAACCGCGTGGGGATGACAAGATCGTAGCGCTCGTCCTGAAGCGGGAGAAAATCCAGTCCTTGCAAATTCGCCGCCGACTGCACGCCCATCCCCGCATCAGCCTGGCCTCCCGCAATGAGCCGGGCCACCTCCAGATGCGAGGCCGCGCAACGCTGATAGCCCTTCACCCGTTTCGTCGGAATCCCCAGCGCCGCCAGCTTCCGGTCGAGCAGTAGCCGCGCGCCCGCCCCCTCTTCACGATTCGCCAGCATGACGTCCGTTCTGGCGAGATCCTCGATGCCGCGAATATGTTTGGGATTGCCCGCCTTCACCATCAGACCCTGCTGCCAGGCCGCAAACGTCACCACCGTGACGTCCTGTCCCTTGAGATGGCGGCGAAGGTACGGCAGATTGCTCTCGCCGGAACGCTCGTCCACCACGTGCAGGCCGGCCACATGCACCTCCCGGCGCTTGAGCGCGTCGACCGCGGCGGCGCTGCCCATGGTCCAGCCCACGACCGTGCCACCTTCCCGCCGGCGCCGCAGATGCTCGTCGGCCAGAAAGATGGCGGGGTCGCATCCGGCCACGACCACCTCCTCGTCGATCGCCCGACGCTCTCTCAGCAACTGCACCCGGACTCGATCGTGTCCCCTCGCAGAACGGCGGGCGGAGGGCGCAGGCCCGATCAGCAATCCATCGGCGCCCACGGTGAAATTCAGGACGTCGCCAAGCTGCGCGACCGGATGGACAACCATCCGGCCTCCGACATTCGCTACCTTGACGCGGGTCCGATGTGCATGAGCAGGCAGTTCCCCGACCAGATCGCCCTCGCTGATCGCGCCGGCGGACACCAGACTGAACAGATCCTCCACCGTGCAGCCCAGCGTGCCGGCCAGGCGGAGCGCCACCGCCGTCGTCGGCAGATACTGGCCGGCCTCGATGGCATAGACCGCCTGCCTGGTGATGCCGGCGTCCCGAGCCAGGCCGCTCTGCGACAAACCGCGCGCGGTCCGGTGCCTCCGCAAATGATTGCGGACGTTGTCCTGTGGCTCCGCCCTTCCCTGTTCGCTCATAGCCTTGACAGCAGTATCATAATAGATTACTTATTGTCAAGTATACTGACACGCCAAGGAAACGCACGATACACCGGAACGCGCGTCCGTTAGCCTATCCGCGCATCCTGTGCTACGGTAACCCGATGACCGTTCTCGCACGCATGCTCGTCCGCGCACTCACCGGGATGCCATGCTGACACGCGCCGCCCTCAAGAATCCCTTCGCCGTCTTCGCGATCTGCATGATCGTGCTCATCCTGGGCGTCGTGTCCTATCAGAAGATGAAAGTGGACATCTTCCCGGACATCAATATTCCGGTGGTCCTGGTGTCCACCTTCTACCGGGGGCTCAGCCCGGGCGAAATGGAAGGCGCGATCACGCTGCGGTTCGAGCAGCAGTTCCTGCAGGCCAGCTACATCGAGCATATCGAGTCCCAATCGCTCGCCGGCATGAGTTACATCAAGGTGTTCTTCCAGCCGGAATACAGCATCGACGCCGCACAGTCGGAGCTGACGAGCCTGGCCTACAGCATCATCCGCCTGCTGCCGCCCGGCGTGTTTCCGCCGTCCGTTTTCAAATTCGGCGTGCAAAGCCTCCCCATCGGCCTCCTCACCGTCAGCAGCGACACGCTGAGCGAAAAGGACATGCGCGACCTGGCCTACTTCACCGTGCGGCCCCAGATGGCCTCGATTCCAGGCATCTCCACCCCGCCCGTGCTGGGCGGCAAGCTGCGCCAGATCACGATCTTCATGGATCAGAACAAAATGCAGGCGCTGGGCATTTCGCCCTCGGAGGTCGTGCGGGCGATCAACTCCCAGAACGCCATCCTGCCGGCCGGCGACGTCAAGGTCGGCGACCTCGACTATTACGTCTACTCGAACAGCCTGATCGATATCGTGGACCGGATCAACGACGTGCCGATCAAGGTCGTCAACGGCACGCCGGTCTTCATCCGGGATATCGGCACGGCATCGGACTCCGCCGCCATTCAAACGTCGATCGTCCGCGTGAACGGCCGCGAATCCGTCTACATTCCCGTGACCAAGCAGGAGGGGGCGAACACGCTGGCCGTCGCCGACGGCGTCCGGGAGCGGATTCCGGCCCTCACGGAAATTCCGGCCGGCGCATCCGTGAAATTCATCTACGACCAGTCCCTGTACATCCGGCAGGCCGTCAAGAACCTCCAGAAGGAGGGCCTGCTCGGAGCGGGACTGGCCGGGCTGATGGTCTACCTGTTCCTGCACAGCGTCCGCGCGGCGCTCGTGGTCGGCCTCGCCATCCCCCTGTCGCTCACCTCCGCGCTGGTGCTCCTCTACCTGACCGGCCAGAGCGTGAACATCATGACGCTGGGCGGACTGGCGCTCGTGATCGGCACGCTCCTCGACAACAATATCGTCGTCCAGGAAAACCTGCACCGGCACCTGGACATGGGCAAGGACGGGCCGCAGGCCGCCGCGGACAGCGCCCTGGAACTCTCCCTCCCAATCCTGGTCGCCACGATCTGCATCCTGATCGTCTATCTGCCGATCATGTTCTTCAGCGGCATCATCAAATATCTGTTCGTGCCGCTGGCCATGACCGTCGCCTTCGCCATGCTCGCCGACTACGGCGTCTCCATGTCGGTCACGCCGGTGATCCTGGCCAAACTGCATACCGAGCGCCATGAAGGCCGTCATCACGAGCGCCGCGACTGGTTCAGCCCCTTCGTCGACCTGTACGAAGAGACGCTCCGGCTGGGCCTTCGATGGAAACCGCTCGTCGTGGTCGCCGCGGCGGGCGCGCTGGCCGTCGCCGGCCTCGTCATCGCGCCGCGCCTGGCGACGGAGTTCTTCCCGAAAGTCGACGCCGGCAATTTCACCATGATCGTCGTCGCGCCGGAGGGCACGCGGATCGAGAAGACCACGGCCATCGTGGGGCGCATCGAATCCATGATCAAGGACGTCATTCCGAAGCAGGAACTGGACGAGGTCGTCTCCAACACCGGCCTCTATTTCGGCGATGCCGCCCGGTTCGCGCCGAACACCGGCCCGCACACGGCCTTCCTGCTCGTCAGTCTTGCGACCGGGCACACGGGGCACACGGACAACTACATCGCCACGCTCCGGGAACGGCTCCGCAAGGAACTGCCGGGCATCGAGGTCGCCTTCCAGACCGGCGGCATCGTGAGCGACGTGCTGAATTTCGGATTGCGCGCGCCGGTGGACATTCAAATCCGCGGTCCCCGCCTGGACATCATCCGGCCGGTGGCCGAGGACATCCGCGACGCCGTCGCCACGATCCCGCACACGACCGACGTGCGGATCAAGCAGGGCAAGAACTATCCGGAACTGCACCTGAACGTGGATCGGACCAAGGCCGCCTACTATGGCATCAGCCAGGACCGTGTCGTGATCGACGTCATCACCGGCATCAGCTCCAATATCGCGCTGAGCCCCAACTACTGGCTGGACCCCAAAACCGCCAATGGCTACTACCTGCTCGCGCAATATCCGGAACAGTCATTGACCAAGATCGAGGATTTGCTCAATATCCCTGTCGTGGGCGCCCGGGTTTCCCTGCCGCCCACAGCCAGACTGGCCCGCCAGTCCACAGCGGGCACCTCCCTGGCCCTGGAGAACACGCCGTTTGCCGGTCAGAATCTCGGGATCAGCGGAGGATTTTACGGCAGCGGGGACGACCGCCGGGGGCCGTCGGTCAGGCTGAGAGACCTCGCCGATCTGGTTCACCGGACGGGGCCAGATTCCGTGGATCATTACGATCTGTCCCGGCTGCAGGACGTGCTGGTCACGATCGCCGGAAACGATCTGGGCCGCGTCGCATCGCAGATCGAGGACGTGCTGAAAGCCGTGAAACTTCCCAAGGATGTCACGATCGCCATGAAGGGGGAAGTCGCCAACATGCAGGCGGCCTTTACCAATTTTGCGCTGGCGCTCCCGCTGGCCGTGCTCCTGATCTACCTCGTGATGGTGGGCCTGTTCCGCTCCTTTGTCGACCCGCTGATCATCCTGCTCGCTGTGCCATTGGGCTGGATCGGCACCATCCTCATGCTCCATGTCACCAATACGTCGGTCAACGTGGAGTCGATGATCGGCACGCTCATGATGATGGGCATCGTCGTGTCCAACAGCATCCTGCTCGTGGACTTCGCCAACCGGACATGGCGAGACGGCGTGCCGGCGGAGGAAGCGGCCGTGCAGGCGGGCCTCCATCGCATCCGCCCGATCGTCATGACCGCGCTGGCGACGATCCTGGGGCTCCTCCCTCTCGCCCTCGGCATCGGCGAAGGCAACGAGACGATGGTCCCCCTGGCTCGCGCGGTGGTGGGCGGGCTGCTCGTCTCGACCGTGATGACACTCGTCGTCGTGCCGGTGCTGCACAGTGTCGTCCTGTCCCTTCGCCGTCCTCCAGGCGACGGACGGTCGGTCGCTGCGCCGGAGCATGGAGGCTGATCGCATGTTCGCGCACCCGCTTCGAAATATGATGATCGTGCTGATCCTGGCGATCGGTCTCCTGGCGGCCTGGGCATGGTGGCAGGGCCAGGAGGCGGCTCCGCCGCCGACCGCCGAACGCCTCGCCGCTGACCAATCGTCCAGCCCCGCCCGGTCCGGCGCCGCCGCCATGGCGGAGGTGCAGGTGGTCACGCCGATCCGGCGCACGGTCGCCTATGCGATCACGCTGCCCGCCAACATTTCGCCGCATTACCAGACGACGCTCTACGCGAAGGTGTCCGGCTATCTGAAATGGATCGGCCCCGACAAGGGCGACTGGGTCAAGAAGGATCAGATCCTGGCGGTGATCGACGCGCCCGAAGTGGAGGAGCAATACCAGCAGGCCATCGCCGACTACAAAATCAAAAAGCTGACGTTTGAGCGGCTGCAGAAGGTCTGGCGCGAAACGCCGGACGTCATCGCCAAGCAGGACGTGGACGTGGCCGAAGCCGTCTTCGAAGGCGCCAAACATCTCATGGATCAACGCTCCATTCTCCATGACTACACGAAGGTCCGCGCGCCCTATGCCGGCGTCATCACCGCACGCTTTGCCGATCCCGGCGCGCTGATCCAGGTGGCGACCGCCTCCGCCACTAACGCCATTCCCTTGTTCACGATCATGGACATCGAGACGGTGCGGGTCTACACGAACGTGCCGCAGGACGACGCGCCGCTGGTGAAAGCCGGCACGCCGGCCATGGTGGCCGTCAAGGAACAGCGGAGCCGCCCCTTCAACGGCGCCGTCACGCGGTCCACGCTCGCGCTCGATCCTTCGACCAGGACGATGCTGGTCGAGATCGACCTCCCGAACCCGGACCATGTCCTGCAGCCCGGCACCTTCGCCGAAGTCACGCTCCGGCTGCGGGAGCAGCCGAACGCGCTGGTCATTCCGGCCGGCGCCATCGTGACATCCGGCAATGCAAAATCCGTCTTCATCGCCGACCAGGGCCGGGCCCGGCAGATCCCCATCCGCACCGGTCTGAGCGACGGCCAGTGGGTCGAAATCGCAGAGGGGCTGACCGGCACGGAGGAGGTCGTCGTCGTCGGCAAATCGAGTCTCGTCGAGGGTGTCGCGCTCCGGCCCTCCCCCTACAACCTCCCGGAGGGAAAATCGGCCGTCCAGAAATTCGAACGGCGGACATCCGGTTCCTCGAACGACACCAACGGTAAAAACCAATCCAATCCGGCGGCCGCCGCGCCGCAGCCCTGAGAAAGGAGCCTCCCATGCATCGAACACTGATTCTGGCAGCAGCCCTCCTCGTCCTGACCGCCATCCTTCCCCGTCCGGTTCCGGCGCAGCCGCCGGCCCCGGATGCGATGGCCACGCCGCCCGCCACGTTCGCGCACAGCAGCTTCCTCAGCCTGCGGCAGGCCGTCGAACAGGCGCTCAAGGCGCACCCGATACTCCAGGAAGCCGACGCGACCCTGCAAGCCACGACCGCGAAAAAGGAGCAGGCGAAATCGCTGTACTACCCGCAGATCTACGCCAATGCCGACAGCGCGGCCGGCGCCGCCAGAATCAACGGCCGGTTCGTCACGCCGGCAGGCGGCCTGATCCAGCCGAACCTCAGCCAGTACACGGTCGGCGTGATCGCCAGCCAGCGGCTCTACGACTTCGGCTATACCCAGAATCTGGTGGAATCGTCCAAGCTGGCCGAACGGGCCCAGGGCGAGGACATCAACGCCCGGCGCGCCTTCGTGGTCCTGACCGTCGAGCGCGCCTATTTCAACAGCTTGAAGCGGAAACGCCTCGTGCAGATTGCGGAGGAAACGGTCCGCGAGCGCGGCATCATCAAGAGCCAGATCGAGTCCCTGTACCGCCAGCAGCTCAAATCGAAACTGGATCTGGCCCTGGTGCAGGTCGAATTGACCAACGCGGAATCGTTGCTGGTGAAGGCGCGCAACGATCTCAAGGCCAGCTTTGCCGAACTCAACCGTGCAATGGGCGTGGCCGGCCGGGAGGACTACATTCTCGAGGATCTGTCGATCGGTGTCCGGCCGGTGCGCGCGCTCGAATCGCTGATCGCGGAAAGCCTCTCCCATCCCGAACTCAAACGGGCGAAAGAGATGACCGCCTCCGCGGAGGCCCGCGCGCAGGCGATGAAAAGGCAGTACCTGCCGACGGTGTCCGCCATCGCCAGCGCCGGCAATTTCGACACGTTCGACACCAGCCGGTCGGACGTCCACACCGGCGGATGGTGGGCGGCGGGCGCGATGGTCTCGATGCCGCTCTTCACCGGATTCCTCATCGAAAACCAGGTCCGCGAGGCCACGGCGCAGCAGACGGCCGCCGCAGCCGGAACCTTGAACATCGAGCAGGCGCTCACGCAGCAGGTCACCAACGCCTATCTGGACACCATTTCCTTCTCGCAGCAGATCAAGCTCGCGGAAGAGCAGGTCCGGACGGCGCAGGAAGCGTTGCAACTGGCCAAGCAGCGGTACAAGCTCGGCCTGGGATCGGTCGTCGAAGTCACGCAATCGGAAGTGGCGCTGACCAGCGCGCAGACGAAGCTGGCGGACTCGCAGTACGACTACAAGATCGCGGAGGTGACGCTGGCCTATACGGTGGGACGCGCCATGGATTCCTACGGCGAACAGCCGGCGCCGTAGCGCCGGCTAGGGAACCGATGCAACCGATTTGGCGGGACGGAGTTTGTTGAGATCGATCACGACGTCGTCCTTTTCCAGGCCCCAGATCACATCCCACAGGCGGAAGGCGCCCGGCACGACCGCGTGCGCTGGCTCGAAAAACACGTCAAAGTCCTTGGGAGCGATCGGCAGGACCGGATACCGGCGGTCGTAGACCATTCCGTAGGCGGGAATGCCGTAGACTTCACGGTGATTGCTGAGCGTGAAGTGCAGCTCGCTGCCCTGTACATAGAGGCCGCCGGAGGTGATCTGCCGCTTCACGGAGGTTTGCGGATAACTCAGATAGTAGGTGACCCGCTCATCGGGCGTGGCCTTCGCCAGCGCATCCGCCAGCTTTGCCGCCAGCAACTCGATTTCCGTCTCCGTGAACGCCGCCTCGAACGCCGCCTCTCCGGAAATCCAGACGTGCACCGTCAACCGGCGATCCCGGACCGTGAGCCCCCTGAGAATCGCCGCCATTTCATCAGTCCCGATCATCGTCGGATGCGTATGCCTGGTGTCCGGACGTTCCGGCAGCACGCGATGGTCTGATTCCACGCGCACGAAATTGGTCGGGTCCTCATAGACGGTTCTGGACGGCACGTACGGAACGGCGCAGGCGGCAAGCAGTAAAAAGTGAGCCGTAAGGAGCAAAGAGACCAATCGCCTTGCTCCCCACCCCTGTCTTATCGCCTCACTTCTCACTCCTTACTCCTTACTCCTCACGCTAACTTGCAACCGTGACCGCGATTTCGATCCGCTCCAGCGGATTGTCCCGCCCGTCCCGCTTGGCGGAGACGATCTTGTCGGCCACTTCCATCCCGCTGACCACTTCGCCGAATGCCGTGTACTGCCAGTCGAGGAAGTTCGCATCCGTCACGCAGATAAAGAACTGCGACCCGGCGCTGTCCGGATCGTTGGCCCGTGCCATGGACACCACGCCCCGCTTGTGCGGCTTGCTGTTGAACTCGGCCTTGACCTTATGGCCAGGCCCGCCCATGCCGTGGGAGGCGCGGTCCGGATTCTTGCTGTTCGGATCGCCGCCCTGGATCATGAATCCCGGGATCACGCGATGGAAAGTCGTGCCGTCGTAGAATTTCCTGCCCGCCAGATCGAGAAAATTCTTCACGTGATTGGGCGCCACATCAGGAAAGAACCGCAGGACGATGTCGCCCCAATTCTCCCCCTTGCTGGTCACCTTGATCGTTGCGCGCGTCTTGTCTCCGCTATCGGCCATGTTCGTCCTGTCCCCCCTATTTATCCGTGCTGGATGGTTGTTCGAGCAGCCCTTCACTGATATTGACCCAATGCCGGCCCTCATCGTCGCTGCGAAATGCGCCGGCGCTCGTGCCGGCATAGAGCATGCCGTCTCCCGCAGGCATGAGCGCCTGCACCGACAGTTCCGTCAATCCTTCATTCAACGGCATCCATTGACGGCCGTCGTCGAGACTCTTGAAAATTCCCCGTCCGGTCGCCACGACAAGCCCACCCGGACCGGCGACGATGCCGCGAATGGAATCGTTCGGCAGGGCCCGGCTAATCGGGCGCCAGGTTTCCCCGCCGTCGCTGCTGCGAAACACGCCGCCATCGAACGTCCCGGCATAGAGCGTCCGGCCCTTGCCGGCCACCAGAACCCGGATGAAGTTTTCGATCATCCCCTCGTGATCCTTCAAGCCATGCGCGGACATCCGCGACCATTCCGACCCGTTGGCCTTGAACCGCTGCACTCCCTTTGCCGCCGTGCCGGCGAACAGCGTCTTGTCGTCCATCAGCACCAGCGCATGCACGACCGTCTCGTCCAGCCCCCTGGTCACGACGGTCCAGGCCGCCTCCCCTTTCTCAAGACGGTAGACCCCGCCGCCCGTGCCGGCGTAGACCGCACCCTGCGCAATCAGCAACGTTTTGACCTGCCCTCGGGACAGTCCGTCATTGATCGCCTGCCAGTTGCGGCCTCCATCTTTCGTTCGAAACACGCCGCCGTGCAGCGTGCCGGCATAGACCGTTCCGTCGTCCGCAACGGCCAGGCAGAGAATGAACCGGTCGCGCAGGCCCGTGTTGACCGGCGCCCAGGATTTTCCCTGCGTCTCGCTGCGGAAAATCCCCATCCCGAACGATCCGGCATAGATGGTCCGGTCCTTGGCCACCGCCATCGCCTGGATGCTGGGCGCTGCATGCAATTCGGGGCTGGACGGCATGCCGGGGTGCTTCTCAGCGGACAACGACGCGGCCAGAACCGGCGTCGCCGACGGCAAGGTACCAGTTAACAGTACAAAGGCCAGCGCGCAGATCGCCCCACTTTTTACTTTTAACTTTTTACGATTCACTTGAGTCGTCTTCCCGCCGTCCCGGTCGGCACGAGACCGTCGAAATGGCCGGCTTCCACCTCCGTCTCGCCCGGCACCGGCTTTCTGCCGAAAATTCTGGCGCCGATGATCCCGATCTCGTAAAGAACGATGAGCGGGACCGCCATGAGCAGCATCGTAAACAACGTGGCGTCCGGCGTGATCACCGCCGAGAGGATCACCGCCGCCATGATGGCATGCCGCCGATACAGGCTGAGCACCGCGGCCGACACGGCCCCGATCCTGGCCAGCAACGTCAGCACCAGCGGCAGCTCGAAGGCAAACCCGAAAATCAGGAGAAACTTGACGTTGAAATCCACATAGGTGCCCACCGCCATCTGGGGCGTCAACGAACGGTCCATCCCGAAGCTGACGAAGAATGTGATGACCAGCGGCAGGATCACCAGATTGCAGAACGTCAGGCCCAGCGCAAAAAACGCGGCCGCCAGGCAGAACAGCGGAATACCCCAGCGTTGCTCGCGAGGCAGCAGGGCCGGCTCGATGAACTTCCAGCACTGATACAGAATGACCGGAAGGCTCAGCACGATCCCGGCCAGCAGCGAAATCTTGATCGACGCGAACAGCGCTTCGGTGGGACCGTAAAAAATCAGTTCGTCGGTAAACGGCCGCTTGAACCAGGCGATCAACTCGGCGGAATAGGCGAACGTCAGCGCAAAGGCGCCAGTCATCGTCAGCGCGATGATGATCAGGCGGCGCTTGATCGCGCTGATATGTCCGGCCAGAGGTGGAAGCATTACCGTCCTTCGCCTATTCCCCGCGCTACCGTGTCCTGCTAGTGCGTGGCGTGGGCTTGCTGATCCCGATACGCCCGAATCAGCTTCGCCATCGCATCCTTCTTGGCCAGCTTCTCCTTGTGCATCTGCTTCACCTGCACTTCCTCCTGTGGCGTCAACACATGCCGCTTGTGCAACTCGGCCAGCTCCGCATCCAGACGGTGGTGAGCCGACTCGACCTGCTGAAACTCGAAACTGGAGGCGCGCAACAACTCGGCAATCCGCTCATCAGTCAGCATGGGTCCCTCCTTTGTATAAAGGCACAACCTCAAACCCCATCAGCAGACAACTCCCGTTCCATCAAAATCGCATCTTCCACCGGGTTCGCATAGTACCGAGTCCGGACCGCCACCTGCCGGAATCCCTCCTGCCCGTACATCTGCAGCGCCGCGGTATTCGATGCGCGCACCTCCAGCACGGCCTTCGTGGCGCCCTGCGCGCGCCCCAGTTCCATGGCCTGCCGCAGCAGCGAACGCCCGAACCCGCGCCGGCGCGCAGCCGGATCCACGGCCAGCGTCATGAGCCGGAATTCCTCGAACACCACCCAGAAACAAACATACCCGATAAAACCGCCCTGTTCGCCCTTGTCCCCAAACGGCCGGGCCACATACAGACGCCCGAACGGGTTCTGTCCCAATTCGACCTCGAACATCTTGCGCGTCCAGGGTGTCGGAAAGGACGCCTGCTCGATGTTCAGGATACGGTCGAGATCCTGCGCCGTCGCGCGCTCCATGGACAAGCCGCCTGCCTGCGATGTTTTCACCGTCATGACGCAGCCCGCGCCTTCCGCTTGGACGGTTGCCTCCGTGCCTTGGCCATTGGGGAGACCGTTCCCTTCCGCTCCCACACGACTTCGGCCTCCGCCCGCTGCACATACAGGGGGGACAGCCCCGGCCCGGCCATGTCGCCGCGCTCGAGCCGCGCGATGCCTGCAAGCCCGACACTGACCGCGGACGGATGCATGACATCGGGCGAGGCCTCACGCACATCAATCGCCTGCGTCCCGAGCAACACTCGCAATTCTTTTTGATGCAGCAGCCAGCCGTCGCCGAAGATCGTCACCGGACCGGACAACGACCGCGCCAGCGCCTCAAGCGTTCCGGCTCGTTCCTCTTGTGTTTGCTTCAGCGAGCCGTCCGGCAGCCACCGATATTGCGCCCAATAGACCTCGCCGGTCCGCGCCCGGAGCACCGGACAGAGCAGTCCTTCCATTCCACGCAGATTCCAGGCCATCGCCTCCAACGTCGGCACGGCGGCCAGCAGCAGGCCCGTCACCGAGCGAAACCCCATCATCGTGGCCAACCCGACGCGCAATCCGGTAAACGAGCCCGGGCCGATTGAGACCGCCAGGCCGTCCAGATCAGACAGCGCCATCCCGCAGGACGTCAGTACGCGGTCGATCGCCGGGACGAGCATCCTGGCGTGAGACCCGGCCGCATCTTCGTCTGCGCGAGCCAGGACCGTCCCTCCGTCCATGACGGCCACGCTCTGCCACGAGGTCGCGGTCTCAACCGCCAGAATTTTCATGCGGTGCATGCTCCAGTCGCGCGGCAAGCCCAAGCTCTTCCGGCTTCAGCGCCGGATTCAGCACGATCTCGTGAAACGTCAGGATCACCGAGCCTGAGGCGACCCGGTCCACAACCGTCACCTTGAACGGCATCAACGTGGCGCTCGTGGAACTTTCGGCCGTGGGCATCGCTCCGGCAGGCGCCGCGGGAATGCCACGATAATCCTCGAACGTCATCGATGCCTCCACCTCGCCGTTGTCGCGCAGCCGTTCCTCCTCCACCACCTGCAGCGACCGGCGGTCAAACCAAAGCCGCCGAAGCAACCGCCCTCCAGGGACCGGTTGAAACACATCCAACCGATAGCGGTCACCATCTTCGGCGAGCGCCGTCCGCAAACCGCTTCCTGACGAATCGCCTCCAACCACGCCACCGACCGCCCACCGGCTCAATTGCAGCAGCCGGCCGATCCTGGCCTGCTGCAAATCCTCGATCGATCCGGCAAATCGTTTTCCCTCAGTCGGCAGGTCAAGCTTGTAATGTGTTCTATTCTGGCTGAACTCGAACAGCTTGCCGCCAAGCTGGTTGAACCCCTGCAGCCGCAGCGCTTCGGGCCGGCGGTAATACATGGCCCCCTCGACACGTTGTGCGATGGAGATCACGGAACCTGAAACCTGCGCCCTGAACAACCCCTTCATGGTCTGAATAGCCGCTTCACGCTCCTGCAACTGCCCCGTCAACTGCTCGGCCGTCGCCTGCTTCAGCGGCACTTCTGGCGCAGCCTGAAACCAGGCGCAGCCCTGCAATGAATACAAAGTGAAAAGTAACAGGTAAAAAGTTTTACGCCTCATACAAAGATAGCGTCCAGTGCGTCACCGACTTCGCGGATGCCGATCAACTCGACGCCCTTCACAGGATCCAGCTTCGCCAGGTTCCGTTCCGGCAGCAGGCAGCGGCGAAATCCCATCTTGATCGCTTCCTTCAGCCGCAACTCCGCCTGACTGATCGCCCGGACCTCCCCGCCCAATCCGACTTCACCGAATACAATCGTCTGGCGATCGATCGGCCGCTCACGCAGGCTGGACGTCACGGCCGCCACGATACCCAGATCGATCGCCGGCTCGTCGATCGTCATCCCGCCCACCACATTGATATAGACGTCCTGCCCGGACAAATGCATCCCGAGGCGCTTTTCCATGACTGCGAGCAGAAGCGAGACACGATTGAGCTCAACCCCGTTGGCCATCCGCTTCGGCATCGCGTAGTTGGTCGACGAAACCAGCGCCTGCAGCTCCACCAGAATCGGCCGCGATCCTTCCAGGCTCGACACCACCACCGAACCGGTGCTCTTCTGCGGGCGCTCGGCCAGGAACAGCTCGGACGGATTCGCCACTTCCTCCAGGCCGGAATCCTTCATTTCGAACACGCCGATCTCGTTGGTCGAGCCGAAACGGTTCTTCACCGCGCGGAGAATCCGGTAGGCGTGGCCCTTGTCCCCCTCGAAATAGAGCACCGTATCCACGATGTGCTCGAGCAGCCTTGGCCCGGCGATGGCCCCTTCCTTCGTCACGTGGCCGATGATGAAGACCGGCACGCCGGTTCGTTTCGCGAGCCCCATGAGCTTCCCGGCCACTTCCTGCACCTGGCTGATGCTGCCCGGCGCCGACGTGAGCTCGTCCGTGTAGACCGTCTGAATCGAATCCACCACGATCGCGGTCGACGTGAGTTCCTGCACTGTCTTGAGAATTTCCTGCAACGACGTTTCGGCCAGGATCAACAACCCGTCGCTTTCAATGCTCAGCCGCTGACTCCGCATCTTGATCTGGCGGGGCGATTCCTCGCCCGACACGTACAGCACCGATTCGCCCTTGGCAGCCAACCGGGGAAGGGCCTGGAGCAGCAACGTCGTCTTGCCGATGCCGGGATCGCCGCCGATGAGCACAACCGAGCCGGGAACAACCCCGCCGCCCAGCACCCGGTCGAATTCGCCGATGCCGGTCGCGATCCGATGCTCCCCGACCATTTCAATGTCATCGAGTGGAGTGGCTTTGGAGGTCAGCCCGCCGATGGCGGGAGGCCGGCCCTTGCCGGTCGCCGGAAGCCGCTCTTCTTTCATGCTGTTCCAGCCGCCGCAGTCCGGGCAGCGGCCGACCCAGCGAGGAGAGGAATACCCGCAGGATTGGCAGTGAAACGTGGTTTTGGCCTTCACTGGCCAGCGCCTCTAATTAAGGAAGGATGACTGGCCCCATTCTAAAGCAAGCAAAGGCAAAACTCAAAGGAGAGAGCTGGCAGGTCGGCCCGCCACGCTCGCTCCTTCTTTCCCCTCTACAGCTTCTTCCGCACGTCCTTCCACTCCTTCACCGCTTTGGCCTTTTTCGGCAGATCGCCCTTGTCCGGCTCCGGCACAATGACGACATCCATCCGGTGCGCGACCAGGACTTCCGCAAACGCCTTGCTCCGTCCGATGCCCGCTTGCACGTTGGTCCAGCCATCGGCCCGCAACTGATCGATCTTGGCACCCAAAGACTTTTCACCAGAACTCACCGCCATTGAGAGGCCGATCGGGAACTTGTGCTGCGCGAGCCACTCGCGCACGTCTTGCTTCCCGCCAATCGGTTCACCATCTTTGGAAGACCACGACACATAGATAACGTTATAAAAGAACCTCGCCAGCCGGTTCAGCTCGTCAGCCGCATCAGATGCAGGCAGAAGATCTTCCTGGCCGGTCAATGGAACCGGCAGCGTTGGTATTGGCAAGGGCGAAGGTTTCTCCGGTTGCACCAGCGCTGCGATCTCGACAAGGAGAATTGGACGCCGACGTTCCCACGCACCCAGCAGGGCTTTGGCATCCAGACTCGCCACCCTGGGATTGGCAGCCAGCTTGACCGTGAATTCATGATTGCCGCGGGTCTTCGGCGTGTAGTTCAGAAATGCACGGCCATCCCCGCCCGTCATGGCCTTCGCAACGGATTTCCCCTCGACGATCAACTCGAGCTGCTCCCCACCCAGCCCCTGCTGCATCCCGAGCAGTCCGCGCTTGCTCAGCACCGCTTCAATCCGCGCCGGCTGCCCCGGCAGAGTCAGCACGTCCCGCACGAAGAGGATGCCGTCGATCTTGTCGGCGGCGTACGAAACGGAAATTATCAGGAGACTGGCCGACGCGAGCACCAGGCTGGCAGTTTTCTTCACCGTCCTGCCTTACATCAATCCGTGGCCGCGCCTAGCGATCGAAAACGCGTCGAAGGCGGAAAAGATGGCGAAACTCAGATAGAGCAGTTCGGCGGGAGGCCAGAGGATACGCGAGATGACCAGCAGTCCGAGACCGAAGGCCAGAAACTTATAGCCGTTTTTTTCGCCCAAATAGAGATGGCCCAGGCCGGCAACGATGGACAGCGAGGCCGCACGCACTCCGTGCCAGGTTTTCTCCCTGCCGTCCATCAGGCTACAGCGCCTTCACCACCGCCAGCACTTCCTTAGCATGACCGTCCACCTTCACCTTCCGGAACGCAGTCTTGATCACGCCGGTGCCATCAATCACGAAGGTGCTGCGTTCGATCCCCCAATATTTCCGGCCGTACATATTCTTTTCCTTGTAGACCCCGTAGGCCTTCGACACCTTGGCACCCTCGTCGCACAACAGCGAAAACGGCAGGCTGTACTTGGCGATGAATTTTTGATGCGAGGCTTCATTGTCCAAGCTGACGCCGAGCACGACCGCGCCGGCTTTCCTGATCGCTGATTCCGCATCGCGGAACTCACAGGACTCTTTTGTGCACCCCGGCGTGTCGTCCTTGGGATAAAAATACAGGACGACCGGCGTGCCTTTGAAATCCTTGAGCCGTACGGTCTTTCCGGTCTGATCCGCCAGCGAAAAATCCGGCGCCTTGCTCCCCGCTTCAACTGCTTTCGCCATGGCTACCGAGGTCCGCCACCGAAGGTCGGCCGGCTGTTCGAATAAGGATGTTCCTTTTCCTTTTTTGGAATATTGGGATCAGGCGTGCTGTAGGGGCTCAAGGCCGGAGAATCCCAGATCACCTTGTTGCCCGGCGCCAAATTGGACGCCTGAATGAACTGCTCCCGCGCCGCCTCCGTATCCCCCAGCTTGAAGAGCGCCAGCCCCAGGTTGTACCGGGCCTCCCCGGAATTGGGCGCCGCCGAGACGGCCTGGGTGAACAGCGCCTTCGCCTCATCGTACCGGCCGGCCAGATAGGCGCTGCTGCCCTGCGACGTATATTGCTGCGCGTTCGGCGCGACGCTCGGCGACAGCGTCAGCGGCTCACGCGCCTTGACCTTTTTGGAATCGCCCGCGCAGGCGGACAGTCCCCCTGCCAGCAACAGAGCCAACATCACCATCGCGCTGATTCGTCTTGCATTCATGAATGCACCCTCTTTCGGATTTCCTCTTCGAACGTTTTTCGATACAACACGTCCCACTCCTGACTGCCCTCCACGATCGGCCGCGAATAGGAGGCCAATCGTGCCCGAACGGCACGATCGACGGCTTCCTCCTGCGCCAGCTCGGCGGCCAGCACGCGCTTGATCTCGCGCAACGCCGCCGTTTCATCGCCGGCCAGCTTCACCGCCATGCTCTTCTTGATCGCGCCAAGAATGACGTGCGAAAGATGGCTGACTTTTTCCTCGCTCAACAGCATGGTGAACCCTGCGACGCGCAGCGAATCAAAGAATGATCCCCCGGTCCTTCGCCAACTGCTTTTTCACCATCAGAAACATCTTCTGGTAGTCCACGTGCCCCTTTTCTATTTCGGCTTCATACTTCCTCATGAGGGTCCGCACTTCTGCATTCAGCTTCTCCTCGACCGACATTTCCTCCGTGATGGCATGCCCCAGCGTCTCCACCAGCGCCTGATGGGAACCGGATAGCGCCACCAGTTTCTGCTGCGTCAATCGCTGCGCGAGCGATTCGGCGATGTGCGCGATCCGCTCCCTGGACAGCTTCATGCCCGTTCAACCTTGATGCGCGTGGACCCCATCGCCTGGCGCAACGCGGTGGCGTCGCCGACGATGCGTCCGATGACGTTGACCCGGTCGGCCGGAACCGGATCCGGCCCCATGCTCATGGGCGTCCGCCCAAAAAACACCGCCAGCACCTCCCCCGCCCCCCAGAAGGCCACATCGCCAACCTTCACCTGGGTCGTCGCCGTTTCCCGATGATCCTTCACGCCGGGAATTTTACAATAAAATTCCTCGCCCCACATGTTCACGGGCGCCTCGACCGGCAGGGCGTCATAGACGCCGTCCGCCGTCTTATTGGATTTCAATTCGGCTTCCAGCTTGACCGATCCGACAGTGATGCGGATGCGTTGCGGTGTTTGATCTGCCATAGTGAGGGTGACTAGCGGCGCAATCACAAAACGATGTGCCTGACTCGCGGGATGCTAACTTGTTTCCGAGGTGAAATCAAGACTGGCCCGCATTATTCATGAGCGCTTCTGCTACAATCGCACGCGTGCTGGAATCCACCTTCATTTTCCTGAAAGGCGTCGGCGAATGCACCGAACGCCGCCTCTGGGGCGAGGGCATCGCCACGTGGGACGCGTTTCTCGCCGCCCCGGTGCTCCCCGGCATCTCGCGCGCGCGCAAAACGCTGTACGATGCGGACGTGGCGGCGGCGCGGGAGCAGTTTGCCCGTCGCAACGCGCGCCATTTTTCCCGCTGTCTCAAGCCGCGCGACCAGTGGAGGCTGTTCGACGCCTTCCGGCCCCGCACGGTCTTCCTCGATATCGAAACGACCGGCACCGGACCGGACGAAGGCGACGTGACGATGGTCGGCCTCTACAGCGCCGGCCGCATGACGACCCTGATTCGCAACGAGTCGCTGACCGGCCAGCGGCTGGCGGACGAACTGGACCAGTACGATCTGATCGTGACCTTCTTCGGGAGTGCCTTCGACCTGCCGTTCCTGAAGGCCAAGTATCCCCGCCTGCAGATCGACCAGCCGCACTTCGATCTCTGCTTTGCCGCCAGGCGGCTGGGCTACAGTGGCGGACTGAAACAGATCGAATCCACGCTCGGCATCGCGCGCCATGCGTCCGTCCAGGGGATGGACGGCTGGGAGGCTGTCCGACTCTGGTACCAGTGGCAGGCAGGCGACGAGCGGGCCCTGTCCCGGCTCGTCACGTACAACGCCGCCGACACGAGAAATCTCGAGCCGCTCGCCGACCACCTCTATCACGAGTTGGTGATGCGCCATGGTCCCGCCGCCCTCCATGACAAAAGCCCTTAATTTACTCTGCCAAAAAGATTGACAACCCGACGGACCGGCAGGTAGCCTCACGGATCAGATGCCTGCGTTTCATTGCACGCGTACCCGGCGATCCCCGTTCATCGGCAGTATCCTGCTGCTCGCGATGACGGTCGCATGCGGGATTCCCACGGCCCTCGCCGCCGACGTCAACACGCCCGAAGACGTCATTCGCCTCCTCGTCCGCGCGAACGCCGAGAAAGACATCGCCACGCTCTCGCAATATATGGTTCACGACGTCGATGCGGTCGGCTACACCATCGGCGGACGGAAATATGTCGGCTGGCCGGCCTTCGAGCGGGAGATGAAAGACGAATTCGACGCCGTGACCAGGCTCGAGATTCCGATCACGGAATTGAAAGTGTGGCAGAAGGGCGACGTCGCCTGGTTCTCGATGGAACTGGACTACATCCGCTATGTCGGCACCGGCGCCGGCCAGTCGAGAATAGCACTCCCCCTGCGCGAGACCGGCGTCCTGGAGAAACGGAACGGACGCTGGCTCCTGCACGTGTGGCATGAGTCGTCCCAACGCGGCACTTCACTCAAGACAGCCGACTCCGATGGCGCGCCGGCGGCCCGGAAAATTTCCACCTCGTCCGAGACGCCGGATTTGAGCGGCGAATGGGACATTGAAGAAGAAGATAAGTCCTACCGGGCGACACTGGACAAGACCGGGAACGGCAAATACACACACAAGGGCGGAACCCTGACCACCACCGGCTACGCAAACCGCCTCTGGCAGGGCACCTGGCAGCAGCCGGACAACGACCGGGAAGGCGGTTTTGAGGTGCTGCTGTCCGAGGACGCCAAAGAAGCCAGGGGAATCTGGTGGTACAGCCGCGTCGGCACCCACAAAAACATCCCTCCGCGCGAGCACGGAGGAACCTATACCTGGAAGCGGCTGACACCGCTGCCAGCCCACTAGCACAGCAACCAGGCCGGATTACTCTGGAGGAAACACATGCATCGCCTGCTCCTTGCAACACTGATGACAATCCTGCCCGTGGGAACGGTCCTGGCCGACGGCGGCCATCAGCATGGCCATGCGCCGGCTGTGCCGACGCTCAAGAATCAGGTGACGACTCGCATCTCCGTCACCGACGATACGGTCACGCTGACCTTCGGCCCGATCGACCTGCCCTCCCCGCACGAAGGGGACCTGGCCGCCAGCCTGCCCAAACATGTCTTTCAATTGTCGGAAGACCGATTCATGACCGGCTACAAATCCGAAGTCTTCACGAAAGACGGCAAGCCGCTCCCGCAAAACTATCTCCACCACATTCTGATGCTGAACAACGACAAGCCCAGCGTGTCCTGCGACGGCGAGCCGCTGTTCTTCGCTGGCGCCGGACTGGAAATGACGGAGGCGCGTTTCCCGGACGGCTATGGTGTCAAGCTCGAGAAGAGCAAACATCTCATGTCCGTCGTGGCGTTCTACCACAAGGCGCCGCCGACCAAGGACGTGATGGCCCGGTTCACCATGTACACGGCCAGGAAGGGCACGCCCATGAAGGACATGGACGTCTACCAGGTGGGCATCAACATCGTCTGTTACAGCAAATTCTCCCAGCGCGGGCCGGACCAGACGGACGAAGGCATCGAGATCAAGCCGGGCGTGACGGTCCATTCGGCGCCGCTCAAGTTCCACATGGACGGGTGCGTGAAGTTCGCCTACCCGCATGGACACGACGAACTGCTCCTGATCACGCTGGACAATAAAACGACGAAGCAGACGCTGTTACGGACCGTGCCCGATGTCGGCATGGACGGAACGTTCCTCGCCTTCCAGCCGCATCAGGTCTACAAGGATGCGCGGGGCTTTTCCGTCAACACGAAGGACGAATATGAAATGACGATGGTCCACCATCACCCGATCCACAATCCCAACGTGCAGCATGGCATGGGCAACTACCTGCTCTATATGACGCCAGGCGAATGCGCATCAGCCGAGATGGCGTCCTCCGCGCAGTAACATTCCTCTCGCTCCTTATCAAGGGCCCTGGTTCCATCTGGAATCAGGGTTCTTTTTTTTCATCCAACCATCCGTGCCCATATATTGTGGTAAAATCACTCCTTGACTACCGTATCTTGTTGTGGCATAGACTAACCCATTCGTTCTGCAACGCGTTGGACGAGAACCGAACCTGCGCGAGAGATGACGTCACCCCGTCAAAGAAAGCCATCCCCACCGCAGGCTCTGTCGAGCCCCTCAGCCGACAGTCCGGCGGGCACGGCTCCTTCTGCACAAGCCCTGGCCCTCCTGCTCATTCACGAACAGGCGGAGGAGATCAAGCAAACGACGATCTGCATGAGGCAGGTCTATCCCGGCTGCCGCGTGGAGGCGGTGTACTCCGCGGAGGAGGCGCTGGAATGGGGACCCAAGCAGGACTGGGGTGTCATTCTGCTCGACGAGCAACTTGCCAACCGAAACACACTCGATCTGCTGCCGGAATTGCGGCGGCAGGCCCCTTCGTCCGTCATTATCGTGCAAGCCGGACACCATGACGCCAAGGCGGCGGCCAGGGCCATCCAGGCCGGCGCGGATCTGTTTCTCTACAAAAAATCCCCGGCGTTTCTGATGGAATTGCCGATCGTCGCGCGAGGCCTGCTGGAGCAACGGACGCTTCGGAGGGAACTCGCGTCCGAGCGGGAACGCCACGGCTGCCTGGTCGAAAATTTTCCCGGACTGCTCTACGAACTGGATGCAGACGGACGATTCGTCGCCATCGGCGCCGGCGTCATGGCCCTGCTGGGCTACAGCCCGCAGGAGTTGATCGGCACGCATTATTCGACGCTGCTGCACCCGGACGAATGGCAGCTGGCGCGGCACCATCTGCATGAACGCCGGACCGGTCTCCGGGCCCGACACGACAAGCCGGTCCGGCTCATCGGAAAGCACGGCGGCGCCGTGAAAGTCACCTGCCAGACTGCCGGCCTGTACGGCCGGCGCCGCCAGTTCCTGGGCACCGTCGGCACCATGAAACATCCGAACGAGGGTGATTCGGCGGTCGCTTTGGCACATGCCACCGGGCGTCCCCTCTATGCAGACCCATCGCCCATCGTTTCGCCCTCCATCGGGGAACCGAAGGCCTACTACCCTGAACGCCGCCGCGCCGCCCGCATGTCCGTCCGGATGGAAGCGTCCCTGCACCTCAGGGACGCCGCGCTGCCTGGATTCGTCCGGGACATCAGCCTGGCCAACGTCTACGTGGTCATGCAAGGCGCTCCCGCCGTAGCGCGGGACCAACCGGCCCGGCTTGATTTCTTCATGGACGGCGCCATTCTGCAAATCCATGGCAAAATCACCGCGATCCGCCAATCGCCTTCGCCGACGCCCCACGAGCAGGCCGGGCTCGGCATCGTCATCCTCTACTCGAACCTTGGAGCCATCGAAGGGCCGATTCTCTCCTCGTTGCTTGAGGAACTCCGCGTCCAACCCGGCTGCGCGAAACTGACCATCTTCCCCTCCCTGTCCCACCACCTCGAATCAAACTAGCGGCCACTCGTTGCAGATCTTCACCGACGTCAGCATCCAACTTCCCAGTCCGTGCCGTGCCTGATACGCCGTACAATTTCGTACGCGCTCAGGCCGCCTTTTACCTACTGAGCTGGGCTCAAGCAAAAACCACGATTTTATTGACAAACTTTGCCTCTCAGCTCATCATCAGTTTCTATGTTTCTCGTGGTCTCATGCAGATTCATATTCTAGGCCTCCGTGCGTGAGAACAGGAGGAGCCTGTGGACATGAGCACGACAAACACCCTGCCGGAGCGGCGTCAAACGCAGGGCCTCATTTCTTTCGCTGAACGGCGATCCGGGCACCGCCGGCGGGCAAAACGCGTGCGCGCGACAATCCCGCTCTCTTTCGATTATCAAGGACAGCCGACCGCCGCCGCCTGCACGGACATCAGCGTAGGCGGCACTCGTATCCGCACATCCGTGCCCATCCCCGTCGACACCAGGCTGGTGCTCCAGATCTCGTTCAACCGGAACCAGTGCTTCATGGGATTCACCGGCACGGTCATGACCGTGGAGCATCACCTGGCAAACGGCAGCCCGACCGCGTATATCCTGCGGATCGCGTTCAAGAACCTGACCCAGATCGAAACCACCGTGCTGGGCGCGTGCGTGACGGAACTGGAAAAGGCCCACGAACACATTCGGCTCGGGAATGCCGGCAATCTGTCCGAGCAAAACATTTCCATTGTCGTCACCGACCGGGCGCTCAATCCGGGTCAATTCATTCGCAAACGTGTTGTCATCACCGGGATCGGAGTCATTTCACCGATCGGCATCGGAAAAGCCTCCTTCGCCGACGGTCTCAGGCAGGGACGCTCCGGCGTCAAGAAGGTCACACGCTTCGACGTGGCGGACCTCCCGACTCAGATCGCGGCGGAGATCGACAACTTCGATCCCTCCTATTATTTGAGCACGCGAAAAATCAAGCAAATGGATCGCTGCACCCAGTTTGCCGTGTCGGCCGCGCTGATGGCGGTCGAAGACGCGGAACTGAGCCTGGACAACATCGACCGCGAGCGCATCGGCGGATTGATCGGCACCGCCGTCGGCGGACTCCGTTGGGCGTTCGAGCAAAACGCCGCGCGCCAGGCCGGCGGATACAAGAACATGAACCCCTATTCCATGATCGCGACCTATCCGAATGCCGTCTCAGGGCAGGTCTCGCTGGAATTGGGGCTCAAGGGTCGGACCGACACGATCTCCAGCGGATGCGCGTCGGCCGGCACCGCGTTCGGCGTGGCCGCGGAGATGATCCAGCGCGGCGAATTGGACCTGGTTGTGGTCGGAGCGACCGAAGACCCGTTGGAACCGACCGTCTTCAGCGCCATGTGCGCCGCCGGAGCCCTCTCAACCAGAAACGACAACACCCCCAAGCCGTTCGACGCGGATCGTGACGGGCCGGTGCTGGGAGAAGGGGCCGGCGTCCTGATCTTCGAGGAATTGGAACACGCACTGCAGCGCGGCGCCCATATTTACGCCGAATTCAAAGGCTGGGGTTCCACGACCGATGCATTCAGCCTGACCCGGACCGATCCCAAGGGCACGCAGGCTGCGCGGGCCGTCAACCTGGCCATGCACGATGCCGGCATCGTGCCGGCGGACGTGGATTTCATCAACGCCTACGGCATCGCGACCCCCTCCTGCGACTGGGCTGAAGCCGCCGTCATCAAGCAGGTGTTCGACGGTCGTGCGGCAAAAATTCCCGTGAGCGCCATTCAATCGATGACCGGCTATCCCTGGGCCACGCTGGGGGCCTATCAGATGATCTCCAACTGCCTGGCCATTTCGGAGGGGGTGATCGCGCCAACCATCAATTATGTGATGCCGGACCCCAATTGCGACCTCGACGTCGTCCCCAACCGATCGCGCCAGGCCACAATCAAGACCGCCATGAGCAACCTGTTTGGCTGCGGAAAGAACGTCGTCCTCGTCACGCAAAAGTTCGACCGCTAGCGAAGGAGCCACGAGGTCGTGCTGGACACCTATCCGCTCAGCATTTCCCTGTACGCACTCTCCAACCTGGCCAGTTCCATGATCTTCATCGGCCTGGCCGTGTTCGTTCTTCTCAAAGGGCAGCACCAGCAGACCAACCGCCTGTTCGCGCTCTGGTGCCTTGCCGTCAGCATCTGGGCCTTCGGCGTCTCCAAGCAGACCCTGGCCCAGGATGCGGAATCCGCGCTGTTCTGGAGCCGCCTGCTTCACATCAGCGCCGCGATCATTCCCGCGTTTTTCCTGCATTTCATCCTTTCGTATCTCGGTAAAACCAGCCGGCCGTTCATCCTCGGGCTCTACGGTGCCGCCGCGGTATTCCTGGCGACCGCAGCCTATCCGTCACAATTCCTGATTCGAGAGGTGTCGGCCATTTCCGCGTTCGCCTTCTATCCGAAAGCGGGGCCGCTCTATCCGGTCTTTCTGCTGTACTTTTCCGCCTGCGTGCTCTTCGGCCTGCACAGCTTGTGGCGCGCCTACCAAACAGACGCCATCGGCCGGCGAAATCACCTGCGCTATTTCCTCGTCGCCACCACATTGGGTTTTGCGGGGGGCAGCACGGCCTATTTTCACGTCTTCGACCTCCCGATCTTCCCCTACGGCAATTACGGGCTGGTCACGGTCTGCGCGGCCATCATCGCCTACGCCATCGTGAAACACCGGCTCATGGACATCACCGTCGTGATTCACAAGGGCGTCGCCTACGGATTCCTGCTCGCCGCCATTTTCGTTCCGACGTATCTGGCCGTGGCGGCCAGCGAACGCGCCACGCTCTACTCCCTGCCGCCCCTGCTGGCCGGCACCATCGTCATCGCCTGCGGCCTCTGGGTCTTGATGAAACAGCCCCAGGGCCTCGTCAATATCACGTTCAGCCTGGTCTGCAGCGCCGTCGGCATCTGGCTCTTCAGTTTCTTCATGGTCTACTCCTCGGCCGACGAATCAGAGGCCCGGTTCTGGGGCCGGTGCGTCTATGTGGGCGTGGCGTACATTCCGGCCGCGTTCTATCACTTCACCAGCAGCGTGCTGCAGCGCCGGATGCCCAACAAACTTATCGCCAGCAACTATTTCGTCAGCACGGCGTTTCTCCTCCTGATCCCGACTCCGTATCTCTTGAATGGCGACTACACGTACTTCTGGGGACACTATCCGAAGGCCGGCCTCCTGCACCCGCTTTTTCTGATGTATTTCGGCCTGACCGGCGGGTTCTCGCTGTTCCGGATCTACCAGGGACACCTGACGGCGCAGCATGGCAACGCCCCGAACGCCGTGCACCTGCGGACGCTGTTCTGGGCCTTCACCATCGGCTACATTGCATCGCTCGATTTCGCGCAAAACTACGGGCATGAGTTTTATCCGGTCGGCTATGCGCTGGCCAGCATCTGCGTCCTGATCGTCACGCGAACAATCGCCAAATATCAGCTGCTGGACGGCGCACTGATGCCGACGGCGCCCCGCGCGCTGCCCTATGTGCAGACGCTCGGCCTGATCCCCGTCTATGTGGTTGTCCTGCTGCTGATCCGGCTCTTCACGGGATCCACCCAGTACCTGCTCGCCGGCATTCTCCTGGCAACCTTTCTGGTCTTTGCCGGAGCCCTGGCCGGCATTCAAAAGCGGGTCGAAAAAGCCATTGAACGCATGATGTTCAAGCAGCGCCACGACGCCTATGAGACGTTGATCGAGTTCAGCAAGGCCATGGTGACCATTCTGGATCTGAGCGCATTGAACAGCACCATCATGGACACGCTGACGCGCGTGCTCGGCATCGAGAAGATCTCCGTCTTCCTGCTGGACAAGGAGAAGGGACAATACTATCTGGCCGCCTCCCACGGACTGGACTTCGACGAGATGAAGACCGTGACATTCTCGTCCAGTGCCAGGCTCCCCCAGCACCTGTCCCGCACGCGGACGATCGCCGTGCTGGAGGAATTGCGCCAGGACCAGGACAACCCCGCCGAGCAGGCCGTCCTGGACTCCTTGCACATCCTGCAGGCCGAGCTCTGCATCCCGCTGATCAATAAAGACCGCCTGATCGGATTCTTCAACTTCGGAAAGCGCGCCAGCCGCAGCATGTATTCCGAAGCCGATCTGGCCCTGCTGACCACGCTGGCGCAGAACGCGGCGGTGGCGCTGGACAACGCCATGCTGTACGAGGACCTCCGCCGATCGCGGCTGCTGATGCGCCGGACCGACCGGCTCCGTTCCCTGGAAACGATCGCCGGAGGGTTCGCGCACGAGATCCGCAATCCGCTCACATCCATCAAGACATTCGTCCAGTTGGCGCCGGAGCGCAAGCAGGACGACGAGTTCATCGGGAACTTCAGCCACATCGTCCATGAGGACGTGCTCCGCATCGAGCGCCTGATCCAGGAGATCCTGGATTACGCCCGCTACATGGAACCGAAGTTTTCGATGGAGAATCTGAATGACGTTGTCTCGTCCTGCCTCTACTTCGTGGAGGTGAAGGCCGAGAGCAAGGGCATCGCAGTCGAAAAGGATTTCTTCCACACCCTGCCGGCGGTCATGCTCGACCGCCAGCAAATCAAACAGGTCCTGCTGAACCTCTTGATCAACGCCATGGAGGCCATGGGCGACCACGGAGGACGGCTGACCGTACGGACCAGGCCGTTGAGCAAGCCGGGAGGAGACCCGTGGGTCCAAATCGAAGTCCGCGACACCGGGCCTGGCATCGCTCCGGCCGATCTGGACCACATCTTCGATCCCTTTTACACGACAAAACACCACAGCGAGGAACGGGAAGGCACCGGGCTCGGCCTGACGATCGTCCACCAGATCGTCCAGGAACATCATGGCTACATCGAGGTCGAGAGCCAGCCGGAACGCGGCACGACCTTCTTCGTGAATATGCCCATCAGGCAGCCTGAGGATCTCTTCTCCAGGGAGCGCGTGGAACATGAGAAAACGGATTCTGTTGGTCGATGACGAAGCGGGCATCCGCGCGTCGCTCAAAGTCGTGCTGGAGCCGGCCTACGACACGCTCAGCGCGTCCACCGCGCAGGAGGGGCTGGACCTCTTCCGCCGCGAATCCCCCCACCTGGTCCTGCTCGACGTCGTCATGCCCGGCATGGACGGCCTGACGCTGCTGAAAATGATCCGCGCGGAGGACGCCCGCATCCCCGTGATCATGTTGACCGGAACCAAGACCGTCAAAACCGCCGTGGAGGCCATGAAACTCGGCGCGGCGGATTACCTCTCCAAGCCATTCGATGTCGAAGAGCTCCGCCTCATCGTCGCCAAGGCCCTCGAAACGGGGGAACTCGAGCAGGAAGTCCTCCAGTTGCGCGCCCAGGTGGCCAAGCGCTACTCCTTCCACAACCTCATCGGGAAAAGTCCGGCGATGCAGGAAATCTACTCGAAAATCGAGCAGGTCGCCGATACCAGAACCACCGTGCTGATCACCGGGGAGAGCGGAACGGGAAAGGAACTGGTCGCCCGCGCCCTCCATTACAACAGCGCGCGACGGGACCGGCCGTTCATCGCCCTCAATTCCGCGGCCCTTCCGGAGACGTTGATCGAAAGCGAGCTATTCGGGCACGAGAAGGGATCCTTCACGGACGCCCAGTCCCGCCGCATCGGGCAATTCGAACTGGCCCATGGCGGCACGTTGTTTCTCGACGAAATCGGCGACCTGAGCCCCGCCACGCAGGCGAAATTGCTGCGGGTGTTGCAGGAACGGGAATTCACGCGCGTGGGAGGCACACAGCCCGTCAAGGTCGACGTGCGGATCATCACGGCCACGAACAAACGCCTCGACGAGCTGGTGAAACGGGAGGCCTTCCGCGAGGACCTGTACTATCGCATCAATGTCCTGGTGCTGCACCTGCCCCCGCTGCGGGAGCGTCGCGAAGACATCCCCCTCCTCGCGCAGCATATCCTGGCCAAGCGGACCGAGGGGGAAGGCCGGCGTCCGCAGGAATTCACGAAAGACGCGCTCGAGATCCTGACGGCCTATTCCTGGCCGGGCAACGTCCGGGAGCTCGAGAACATGGTCGAGCAGGCGCTCATCTGGTCCCGGGGCAAGCCGATCGAGCGGGAACATTTGCCGGCCGGCCTCGTGCAGGCCGCATCGCAATCGGAGCCGGCCGGAACCGACCTGTCAACCGGCCAGGTGTCGCTCGAAAAATCCGTGCTCGAGTTTGAACGGAAGCTGATTCTCGACGCGCTGCAGCGGACCGGCTATGTGCAGACCCACGCGGCCGCGCTGCTCGGCATCAGCCGGCGCATGCTGAAGTACCGGATGGACGCGCTGGGCATCTCGCGGCCCTCGTCGGACGCGGGCCCGGAAGCGCAGCACGCGGCATCGCTCGCGCAATAGGAAAGAGGGAAATGTGCGCGCGCTTGACTATTCACGACGCCCGGCGTATCAGGTGAAGGACCATGCTAGTAGAACGCCCTAAGCCGACCATTCTGATCGTCGAGGACGAAGAGGGCCCCCGCAATGCCCTCAAAATCATCCTCCGTCCGTTTTACGAGTTGTCGATTACGAGCAACCGCCACGAAGCCTTGCAGGCGCTGCTGACGCAACCGGTGGATCTGGTCACGCTGGACCTCAAGCTTCCGGACGGTCACGGCCTCGATCTCTTCCATGCCATCAAGCAGGCCCGCCGCGGCGTCGAGATCGTCATTATCACCGGCTACGGCACGCTCAAGTCCTCTCAGGAGGCCATGCAGCATGGCGCGGCCGGATATCTCCTGAAACCGTTCAATGTGGCGGAATTGATTACGCTGATCAACCGTACCCTGGAGAGAAAACACCGTCTTGACGGCATCCGCTGCTTCCTCCATTCCGCGCGAAGCCTCTGGCAGGACGAGTCCGGCGCAGCCCGGGCATGGGCGCGACTCCGTGAGCAATTTCCGGTGCCGGAGGCGGCTCACTCCGCTCAGTCGCACGTGGATCCGCGCGACGCCGGCATCCTGTCTCTATTTGCCGACCTGCTGGACGCATCCGATCACAGGCTGCTCTGGCACGCCAGCCGGGTGCGCAACTATGCCGCGCTGCTGGCCGCGCCGTTGCAGTTGAGTCTGGCCGACCAACATGCCCTGGCGATCGGCTCCTTCCTCCACGACATCGGCCACGTCGCGTTGGATCAGGGAGGGGGCGCCGCGCAGGAAGATTCAGGCAGGCCCGAGACGCTGCACCCGGTGCTCGGCGTCCGGATGGCCGCGCCATCGGGAGTTCCCCAGCACGCGTTGCAGATTATCGCCCATCACCATGAGCGATACGACGGGTCCGGCTACCCGAATGGCCTCGCCGGAGATCAGATTCCGCTGCTTGCCAGGATTGTCGGCATCGCCCAGGCGTTTGACCATCTGACGACGCCGAACGGACGGGCCGCCCTCGCGTTTGCCAAAGCCTGCGAAGAGCTTGAAGCCCAGGCAGGGACCGCCCTCGACCCCCACCTCGTTGAATTGTTCCTCGAATGTCTCAGCGAGCAGCAGCAGCCCCGGCCGGTCCGGACTAACGCGTAGGAGTCATCCCCCGGCCTCCCCGATCATTTCAGCCGCCGTTTTTCGTGCCGCACTGGTCACGGCCAACCCGCCCAGCATGCGTGCGATTTCCTCCTGCCGCTCGGCCTGACCCAGCTTGCGCGCCTGCGTGACGGTTCGCTTTTTCGACAGGCTTTTCTCAATCAGATAATGCACGTCGGCATAGGCCGCGATCTGCGGAAGGTGCGTGATGCAGAACACCTGGCGGCGTCTGGCCAGGGCCCGAAGACGCTGTCCCATCACCGCCGCCACGCCGCCTCCGACACCGGCGTCGATCTCGTCGAAGATCACGATCGGAACCTCGTCCGCTTCGGCCAGCACCGTTTTCATCGCCAGCATGACGCGCGAGAGTTCCCCGCCCGAGGCCACGCGGGCCAGCGGCTGAAGCGGTTCGCCTTCATTGGCTGAAAACTGGTATTCGATCCGGTCACGTCCCGACGGACCAAGGCCGGCCGCGGTCCGATCCGTGGCCACCGACACGGCAAATCTCGTCCGGTCCATCCGCAGCGCCGCCAGTTCGTCCGCCACCCTGGCTTCCAGTTTCTTCGCCGCCTTGATCCGTTCACGCGTCAGACGCTCGGCCAGCCTGTCCGCCTCTTGTCTGGCTTCGGTCAGCCGGCGCTCCAATTCGGCCAGGCGCATGTCGCCGGAATCCAGCGTGTCAATCTCGCGCTGCAATTGCTCCCGCTTCGCCAGCATGGCCTCTTCGGTGCCGCCATGCTTCTTTTTCAACCGCTGAATGCGATCCAACCTCTCTTCAATCTGAGCCAGGCGCGCGGGATCCTGATCCAGCCCGTCGTGATATTTTCTCAGATGATGCGCCAGCTCCCGCAGCTGCGCCGTCGCCCCGTCGCACAGGACCGCCCACTCGTCTCCCTGCGCATCGATGGCCGCCAGCTCCTTGATGGAATCCCGAACTTTTCCCAGTGACCCCAGCACGGACTGTTCGTCGCCATACAGCATGTCATAGCCGCCCTGCGACAATTCGTTCAGCCGGTGCGCGTGCGCCAGCCGGTTGCGGTCGGCTTGCAGGGCCGCCTCCTCCCCCGCCTTCACGTCGGCCTCCTGCAACTCCCCGAACTGGAACCGGAGCAGATCTTCCCGCTGGCTGCGTTCCAAGAGCATCGCGGCCATGTCCTCCCGCTCGCGCTGGCAGGCGCGCCATTGTTCATAGGCCTGGCGGTAGCTCTCCCGCACCTCATTCAAATGGCCGGACGCGTCCAGCGCATCCATCTGGGACTGGGCCGACAGGAGCGATTGCTGTTCATGCTGGCCGTGGATATCGATCAGGGTGCCGGCGAGGCTTTGCAGGGTCCGGAGCGGAGTCAGGCTGCCGTTGAGGTAGAGCTTATGCCGTCCTGATCGCGACAGGACGCGACGCACGATCAGCTCCGTCTCGCCGTCGCCCAGCAGGCCCGCCGCGCGCAAACGGGCGGCGAGCGGGCTCGCCGGCGGCAGGGTGATCGCTGCCTCAAGCACGGTTTCCTCCGCCTCGGCGCGGATCAGGCTCTCGTCAGCCCGCCCGCCCACCAGCAGGGCAATCGCGTCGATGATGATGGATTTTCCGGCTCCGGTTTCGCCGGTCAGGATGTGCAGGCCGCGTGCGCATTCGAGACTGAGCTGGTCGATGATCGCAAAATTGGCGATGCGCAGCTCAGTGAGCATACACGCCGGCTGTGGAAAGCGGCTCAGGCCGTCTTGGATGTTTGCGCGAGCAGGGAATCGAGAATTTCCTTGAATTTCCGCTTCGGCATCGCACCGACCAGCCGCTCGACCGGCTGGCCGTTCTTGAAGATGAGGATCGTCGGAATGCTCATGACCTGATACGTGCCGGCCACTTCCGGATTTTCATCCGTGTTGAGCTTCATGACCTTGACCTTGCCGTTGTATTCCACAGCCAGCTCGTCGATGATCGGCGCCACCATCTGGCAGGGCCCGCACCAGACCGCCCAAAAGTCCACCATGACCAGCCCCGGCGACTTCATCACTTGGGCGTCCCAACTCGTCTCGTCCACCTTCAATGCGTTTCCCACCGACCCGCCTCCTTCACCCGCACATTTTTATCCGCCGAATCGACAGGCGCATCGTACACGACGGTCTTTTCGACTGTCAACGTCTCCCGCCACGGCACCTCTCACCAATTCCATTCGGGTGGAGGTCCTGCCCACCAGGAATCCGGCCTGGCCGCCCGCCAGGCCGTCTGCTGTTTCCATAAACGCGCCGTGACGGCCTCACTGAGCCGCGCCGCCATCGCGGCGCTGACGTCCGCCTGCCGTCCGGCGCTCTCATGCATGATCTCCTTCGCCATTCTCGCCAAAACGTCCGGCGGATTGGTCAGCGCATCGAGATCGCGAAAGGCAAGATTGACGTAGAGTTGTTCGACCTTCACCCACTGGTCCGTCCTGGCCAGATGGTCGAGATAGCCGTTCAGCGCATGGTAGGCATAGGTGAGATAGACATAGCTCTCCGCCGACGGCGCCTCTTCGACCTCCTTCTGGCACATCTCGATCGCATGCCGGTAGTCGCCTGCCGCGAGAAACACCTTGGCACGGCTGAGCCGGCTGAGATCGCTCCGGCCCTGTTCCGCGCCGGACGGCAGGGCCGCCAGTACCGAGAGCAGCATCAGGAAGATCACTCGAAAAAATGTTCCCATGTGATTCCTATTCGGCCCGTCACGGCCTCGTCGGGCCACCGGTTGTCTCCGGGGCCAGCGGAGGCAATCTCCCATACGGCCCGCCCGGCGCAGTCCACGGCAACCCCCGTTCTCCGACCAGCAGCGGGCTCAGGATGGACTTCAACACGACCGTGCCGAAGTTCTCCGTCCATCCAATGCCGGTCAGGTTGATCATGAAATTATACTGCTGCCGGTCCGGAAACTGCAGAAAGTAGAAACCGGCCGACCAGCACTTGCACTGATTCTGATACAGGGCCACCACGTCCAGCTCGGGACTCTGCCCGTTCTTGAAGTCATAGTAGGCCTTGGCGCCGATGGTCCAGCCGAACGGCAGCCGCGCCGCCGCCGTCAACGTCGAAAAATTCAGCTCCGGGGTCGGCGTGAACACGTCGTTGAAGGAAATCGGATTCCAGATGTCGCCGCGTCGCACGCGCGTGCCTGCCCTGGTGAACCGTTGCCCGATTTCAATGTACCAGTTGTTCTCCTGCTGAAACCGGAGATCGGCGTTCCACTGGCTGAGCCCTCCCCCGTACGGATCGAAAAAGGCATCCATTGTGAGGGTGTTGTTGATCGTCGGCAATAGACTGCGTTGCTGCTGCCCTGGAGCGGAGACGGGCGGCAATGCCGGGTCGCCGATCACGGCCCTCATCCAGAGATCGGAAAACTTCTTGCCGGCCACGGCAGTGGTCGCCGGCTGTATCTGCTGGGTGGCGGTGCCGAATTGCGCGCTGCCTGGAAAAGAAAACTGCCGGGCTTCCGTTTGCACGCTTCCCGGCCTGTAACTTTGGGCCAGCATGAGATCGAGCCAGCTCTTCGTCGCTCCCTTCTCGTTCTGCCCCAACAACCGGCTTTGCAGGGAATAGGTCACCAGATTCTTTTTCTGGAGGTTATCCACGTCGTCGACCTGCACGATCTTGGATTGATCCGTCGGGGGCACATATTCATAGACGACCTTCGGTTCGATGGTATGCAGCACACTCCGGCCGCCGTCCCGATCGAAGCGGCGGGCCAGACTCGACGCGGCTTCGAGGCTGGCCCAGAGGGTTTCCCGGTGCGTGGACTTGGCCGTGGCCACGCTGTGCGTGTAGTAGGTTTCGCGGAGCTTGACCTGGGGCGTGAATCCGACGACGTGCCCGATCTGCAATTGCTCCGTCGACAGCGACGGCAACAGATCCACCCGGCTCATCTGGAAACCTTCTTCTCGGTAGAAATGCCCCGCGCGCGAGTCCATTCCGAGCAGAACAGGCCCGCCGAACGGCGCATAGTTGGCGACCCCGTGGCCCAGTTCGGGCAGGCGTTGGAAGGTCTCCTTGCCACCGGCATTCAACGGCTGGAGAAACTGCCCCAGTAGGTAGAGATTGCCGTTGGCCAGACGCTGGTTGACGAACAGGCTGGAATCCCCGCTGGGCATGGCCCGCTGCGCGCCCGAATTGCTGAGCTGGCTGAGATATTCCGGATCGGTGACCAGGAAGGCCGACCCGACCACCCGCAGATCGGGATTGATCTGCTGCGTGTGGAGCCCGCTGATCAACGCGCGCGTCCGCTTCACGTTGCCGCTGTTTGGATCGACGCCGGACACTTTCGGCAGGTGTTCCTGCTGCAGCAGGCTCACCTGCCACTGCCCTTTCGATTTTCGATCCAGCACGTAGCGATACTCAAAGTCGCTCCCATAGCCGAGGTCCGACCAATACTGCGGAGAGATTGTCAGGTCCTGGCTGGGACTGAGCGCCCAGAAAAAGCTCTGCCGATAGGTCCAGCCAAACCGGTTGTCATAGCCCGGCGTGGGCACCAGCAGGCCGCTCTTGCGGGCCGTTGCAACGGGATAGGAAAAAGTCGGGATCGGCACGAGCGGGATGTCGTTCACGCACAACCATGTGTCTTTGAGATAGACGCGATCGCCCGAGATCAAATCCGCGTCCTTGAAGGTCAGGCGCCAGGCCGGGATCTCGCCCTCCTTCGCGTCGCAGTTGGTGAAGGCCCCTTCCTTTGCGCGGTAGTGATCCTCCGAGAACCGTTGCATGAGGCGGCCGGTGAACAAGGTGTTCGTCCCATTGATGTACAACTGCCCGTTGGTGAGCACTCCGGCTTCCGTGTTCACGTTCAACTCCAGCCGTTCCGCATCCACGTCCGAGACCCGGTCCTTGATGTGCACATGCCCCTCGGCAATCAACGTTCCGGACAGGGAAAAGAGCGTGGCATGGTCGGACGTCAGCCGCATCGGCCCCTGCACGATCACGACGGACCCGTTCGCCTCATAGACATCGGTGAGTTGAAAGTATTCGATGCGATCGGCGGTGATCTCGACCTGCCGCGAGGCGGCGGGGGGAGTCACCATGGTGGTTTGCTGGGACGACTCGGCCGCAACGGCTTGGAACACGGGAAACCACCAGGCACACGCCAGCACCACGCCGGCATGCACCACCAAGGAGAGCGTCGCCCAGGGGCGGTCAGCCATGTCAGCCCCTTAGAGGGGACAACCCGCAGCCGAGCAGGATGGCTTTGGTCTCGCCCACCAGCATCACCGAGCCGGTCATCAAAATCAGATCGTCCGGAGCGGCCAGCCGCCGGGCGAGGGCCATCGCGTCGGCCGGGTCCGGGCTCACGTACGCCGACCGCCCCCTCGCCTTCACCGAGGCTTCCAGTTCCTGCGCCGGCGTGGCACGGAGCCCCTGCGCCTGCGTGACGACCACCTCATCCGCTTGCGGAAGCAGATGATCGAGAAATCCCTCGCGGTCCTTGTCCCGCATCATGCCCAGAACCAGGATGACGCGCGATCCCGGCCGCTGTCGACGGACATCCGCCGCATAGTCGGCCACGACGGCCGCCGCATCCGGGTTATGCGCGCCATCCAGCACGATCTGCGGACAGGACTCCACCGTTTCAAGCCGCCCTCCCCAGCAAACAATCCGCAGCCCCTCACGCACCGCCCCTTCCGGCACCGACAGGCCGCACACGGATGCCGCTTCCAGCAGAGCGATCGCGCAAGCCGCATTGTCGAGTTGGTGCCGTCCGGCCAGGGGACAGGCCAATCCGCCATGCGATACCCCCATCCCCTCATAGCGAAAACTCGCCGGCAGTTCGCCTGCGACCCTGAAATCGCGATGCAACCGGTGCAGCGGCGCTCCGCGCTCATCGGCCACACGCATGATGATGGCTATCGCCTCCTCCGATACACGCCCGACTACCACCGGGACGCCGGGCTTGATAATCCCGGCCTTTTCGAATGTGATCTCGCCGATCGTCTCCCCCAGATATTCCTGGTGGTCCAGCGCGATGGTGGTAATGGCCGTCGCCACCGGCGTGATCTCGTTGGTCGCGTCGAACCGTCCGCCGAGCCCCACCTCGATCACCGCCACGTCGACGCCGGATTCGGCGAAATGCTGAAACGCCATTGCCGTGGTGAACTCGAAGAACGTCGGCTCGCGCGGCGTTCCGCACAGGGCGCGGATGAGGCCGGTCAAGGCTGCCACGCGCTCCTCGGCGATCATGGCGCCGTTCACCTGGATCCGCTCGCGAAAATCCACGAGATGCGGCGAGGTATAGAGCCCCACCCTGTATCCGGCCGCCTGCAGCATGGAGGCCGCCATGGCGGCCGTCGAGCCCTTGCCGTTCGTCCCTCCGATGTGCAGCGAGGGATACCGGCGCTCGGGACGTCCCAGGCGGTCCAGCAGCGCCCGGATCGCTTCGAGACCTGGCTTGATACCGTGCTTCTGCAGACCGTGGAGGAATTCGACCGACTGAGGGTAGGACGTGGGCATGCGGTTGACGCGGCCTGACGGCCCTACATGTGTGACAGGAGGGTGCTCAACGTTTCCTTTAGATGTTTCCGCTCGACAATTGCGTCGATCATGCCGTGCTCCAACAGGAACTCCGCGCGCTGAAATCCCTCGGGCAGCTGCTGCTTGATCGTCTGTTCGATCACGCGGGGACCGGCAAACCCGATCAGGGCTTTCGGCTCGGAGATGATCACGTCACCGAGCATGGCGACGCTGGCCGTCACGCCGCCGAACGTCGGGTCTGCCAGAATGGCGATGAACGGCACCTTCGCTTCATTCAAGTGCGCGACGGCCGACGATGTCTTGGCCATCTGCATGAGCGACAGGATGCCCTCCTGCATCCGGGCGCCGCCCGATGTCGTCACCAGCACCAGCGGCATGCGGGCCGCCAGCGCGCGGTCCGCCGCCCGGCAGATCTTCTCCCCGACCACCGACCCCATGCTGCCGCCCATGAACCCGAAATCGAACACGCTGAGCGCGATCCGGCGGCCGTTGATCGTGCCCTCGCCGATCACCATCGCATCCTTGCGCCCCGTCTTCTCCTGCTGGGCAGTCAAGCGGTCTGTATAGGACCGGCTGTCTGAAAACGAAAGCGGGTCCTGCGGCGCCAGCTCGGCCTCCCATTCCTTGAACGAACCGAGATCCACCAGCAGCGCCACGCGCTCCTGCACCGAGATCGGAAAATGATAATCGCACTTGGGGCAGACCTTGTTGTTCCGATCCACCTCTTTGCGATAAATGATTTCCCGGCAATGGTTGCACTTCAGCCACAGGCCTTCGGCGACCTTGGGCCGCTTGCAGCTCTCCTCCGAACCGGATGATTCGCTTTTTTTGAACCACGCCATGGGACACGCGCTCAGATCTGGACTTCCTGGCCTTCTTCCAGAACCGTCAGATGGCGAATCTTGAGCTGCGATAATTCCTTGATGATTTCCTGACGGAACCGGGGCTTCACGTGATAGATGTACACGGGCAGGTCCGGCCGGCCGAGCTTCTGAAACTCGCGCGCAAAGAGGGCCGGCGTCAAATGCTTGCTGACTTTGGCGAGCTCCAGCAGCCGGTTCGGAAACGACGTTTCGATGAACGCCGCCTTCAGGGTCGGCTCCTTGGCCGCCGCCCGCCAGATCTCCTCCGTCTCGTGCGTATCGCCGCTGTAGAGCACGGATGAGGCGCCCTCACGGATCAGAAACCCGACGGTCGGCACCTGGTGATTCACCCGGATCGCCCGCACGTGCAGACCGGCTACTTCGCTTTCTTTTCCCGCCTCGAGGGTGCGGCACGTGAAGATCGGATGCTTGGGATCGGGCAGCGAGAAAAAATCCGGATAGACGTCGCCATTGAACAGGTTCGCGTGCAGCCCGTCCAGGACCGACGCGATGCTGGCGAGCACCACCGATTCAATGGTGTCCGTTTCCTCCTCGACGAGATTGTCCGCCAGCGTCGGGAGGCCCTGGACATGGTCGAAATGAAGGTGCGAGAGCAGGATGTGGCGAATCCGTTTTTGCTCTTCAAGGCGGAGCGCCGCGCCGATCGTCCCGGCATCGATCATCACCGTCCCGTTGACCAGAAATCCGCAGGTCCGGCACTGACTGGCCCTGCCGTCACGCTCCACGAGCTGATCCGACCCATGACACCCGAGCACGCGAATCTTCACCGGCCGCTCCCTTCGCGCACGATCATTCTGCTGCTATGCAACGCCTGTAATCAGAGGGCAGGATAGCATAAGCCCTTTCCGACCGCATCTAGAATTGTCATTTGGTTCCACTCCTAACGATCTGAATAGCTTGGGATTTTGAATGCGCCGGCCACGCGGACGATCAGGCCGGGTAATGCGAAAGGACCTATCGAAGCAGGATGGCGAACCCGAACCCGATGCTGCCCACGCTGGCCAGCCCCCGCACCGCCACCTGACCGTACCGTCCCCATGAGACCGAGATGAAGAACGGCAGGCTGATCAGCACCCCGAGCGCCACCATGCCGAGAATCGAGCCCAGCCCGAAGAAAAGAATGTAGGCCATGCCCTCCCACAGCGTGTGCGCCGCGGAGAGCACGATCAGCATCAGCGCCGCAGAGCCGGCCAGCCCATGCACCATCCCGACCATCAACGGCGGGAGCGACGCGCGCCAGCCATGCTGGTGCGCGTGATCGTCGTGCCGGCGATGGCTGTGCAGATGCACGTGCCGCTCGCCGTCGTGCTCATGCGAGTGGAGATGCCACTGCTCCCGATAGAGCGTCACGGCCAGGGCAAGCCCCAGCGCGACCAGCATCAGGCCGACGAGGGATTCGAACGCCTGGGCCAGCGCATCGGAAATCGTGATCTTGAGCGCGAGCACGGCAGATCCGACGACCAGCAGGACTGCGGTATGGCCGCATCCCCAGCACAATCCGATGAATCCGGACCGACGCAAGTCCGGACGCTGCGCGAGCATGGTGGAGACCGCCGCTACATGATCGGCATCGAGGGCGTGGCGCACCCCGAGCAGGAACCCCAGGCCGAGCATGGTCATGAAATGCAGGTCGGTCATGCGATCCGAGAAGAATCCCGGCGACCGGTTTTCACCATCCGCCGCATTCAACCACCGCGGGCGTGCATCTCCAGGTGCGGATCTTCCTTCAGTTTCTGAATCTCGATCAGCTGTTTTTCTCTGATTCCGCTCGACTCCAGCGCCTTGCGCTCCTCCGCGCCGCGGTCCTTGCGCCCCTGCCAGACGGAGCGGATCAGGGCGCGCATCGAATCCGGCGAGGTCCCGGTCCGCAGCGGCCCACACAGGTCGGTCCCGTCCTTGGCGTAGAGGCAGAGATACCACATGCCGTCCGCCGTCACCCGGCTGCGATCACAAGTCGCGCAAAACGGCGTGGTCGTCGAGGGAATGATGCCGAAACTGGTCCCATCGCGGAGCAGGAACCGCTGGGCCGGCGCGGAACTGACCTCCTCGACAGGCGTGATCCGGCCATAGCGCCGGCTCAGCATGTCCAGAATGGCTGTGCGGGACAACACCTGATCCAGGGACCAATCCGTCGCCCCTCCGACATCCATATATTCGATGAACCGGACTTCCGCGCGGACGCGCCGGCCGAATTCGATCAGGTCCACAAGCTCGTCGTCATTGAATCCGCGGATGGCCACCGTATCGAGCTTCAGCCCCGTGAAGCCGGCCTGCAGCACCGTTTGAATGCCCTCCAGCACACGGGCATGCTCGTCCCGGCGCGTCAGGGCCCGGAAACGGTCCGGGCGCAGAGTGTCCAGGCTGACGGTGATGCGATGCACGCCGGCGTCATAGAGATCCTGCGCCTGATCGCCCAGCAGAATGCCGTTGGTCGTCAGCGCCAGATCCGTGATTTTCCGGTTCTGGAACAGGAGGCGGACCAGCCGCGGCAGATCGCGCCGCAGCAGCGGCTCCCCGCCGGTCAGCCGCACCTTGTCCACGCCGAGGTCGGTGAAATACCCCGTCACCGCGGCCATCTCCTCGAAGGTGAGGACGTTGTCGCGCGGCAGCCAGGCATACTCCTCCTCCGGCATGCAGTACTTGCAGCGGAGATTGCAGCGGTCCGTCACGGACAGACGCAGACTCTTGAGCGGCCGCCCAAACGTGTCGTTGACTGTCATGGGATCACGGGAGGACATCTTCCGGCCTGCTATTCGTGATTCGCCAATCGACCGCGTGCGCGTTACGGATGCTCTTCGACCCAGATTTCGCCCGCGGGCGTGTGCTCCAGCTTCCAGATGGGCGTGATCTGCTTCAATTCGTCGATGCACCAGCGGCAGGCCTTGAAGGCGTCCGCCCGATGTTCCGCGCCGACGACGATGAGCACGATATTCTCGCCGATGCCGATTTCTCCGTAGCGGTGCAGGATGGCCACTTCGAGTACGTCGAACTGCTTCAACGCCCGCTCGCGGATCTCGCGCAATTTTTTCTGCGCCATCCCCTCGTAATGCTCGAAGGTGATGGAACTGACGTCGTGGCCCTTGGAATGGTCCCGGGCGGTTCCCAGAAAAATCGAGATTCCTCCGATGCGCGTGGACCGCGCCCGCACCCGGTCGATCTCGGCGTCCACCGAGAAGCTCTCGCGCTGCACGCGCACCAGCATCGCGTCGTCCGTTCCGCCCCCTTCACTCGAAGCTGACCCGCCGGCAAAGGGCGGTAGGAGCGCCACCTCGTCGCCATCGCGGATCTCGGTCTCGCCGTGGGCGATGTCCTGGTTGACGGAGATCAACACCCGCTTCTGATGAATCAACTCGCCGATTTGTGGATACTGCGCGTCCAGCGTGGCCACCAGATCCTGCACGCGCTGCCCGCCATTGAGCGCCACCGCCAGCTCAGCCTGGTTGCTCGCGAGGGTTTTGATCAGACCGAACAGCTTGATGGTGATCATGGCCTGCTATAGGTCCCTGATTTGCCGCCGGATTTTGACAACAGGCACATCTCGCCGAAGCTCATGCCTTTATCCACCGCCTTGCACATGTCGTAGATCGTGAGCGCCGCCACCGATACCGCCGTCATGGCTTCCATCTCGACGCCGGTCGGACCGGTCGTCTTGACCGTCGCTGTGACGGTGATGGAACATTGCCCGTCACGATCCGGTTGGGATTCTTCCTTGAAGGACAGATCCACGCTGCTGATCAGCAGCGGATGGCACATGGGGATGAGATCGGGAGTCCGCTTGGCACCCATGACACCGGCCACCTGAGCCACTGCCAGCACATCGCCCTTGGCAATCTTGCCCTTCTGAATTTGCGCCAAGGTGTCCGGTTTCATGAACACACACGCCTGGGCAACGGCCACCCGTTCCGTCGAGGTCTTTTGCGAGACATCGACCATGCGCGCCCGTCCGGACTTGTTAAAATGCGTCAGGTCGCCCATTTTCCTCGAAAAATTGCCGCCTTTTGCTGCAGCACCCGCATCGTGGTTGGATTATAGGAGTCGCTTCGAATCGGAGTCAAGCAAGGCGCAGTTCCTTGACGGAACCCCATCGCATCAAGGAGAATGTCGCATGCCCGACCATCTCATGATTGAACGCCTTGAATTCCAAGGGCATTGTGGCGTCACGGCCGCCGAGCGCCAAGTGCCGCAGCCCATCGCGGTCGATCTGGAGCTCGAGTACGCGCCAAACACCTTCGCCCTGGCCGCTTCGACCGGCGACATTGCCGATGCGGTCGACTATGCCGCCGTATCCGCGCGGGTGCTGGAGGTCGGCCGCAAGCAACCCTATGTGCTTCTGGAAACGCTGGGCGAGACGGTGCTCGCCATGCTCTTTCACGAATTCCCTGTCACAAGGGCGAAGCTATGGATCAGGAAGATCGTCCCGCCCGTATCAGGCGTGCAGGGTTCCGTCGGCGTCAAACTCGAGCGTGCGCGGCCGGCAATGACACTCGACCAAGCCCCCGCGCAATTTCTGAAGGATTCCCTCCCCCTGCTTCCACATGGACCGGCCCTGGATCTTGCCTGCGGCAGGGGCCGTAACGCGCTCTTTCTGGCATCGCAGGGATTCACGGTTGACGCAATCGACCGCGATGAACAGGTACTGGCGGATCTGAAGGCAATCGCCGCGCAGCAGGGCCTGACATCGGTCGCGGTCCGCGCCATGGAGCTTGAAGATGCCACCCGGCCGCCTGAAATCCAGGCAGCCCGGTATAATGTCATCCTCGGGTTTTATTATCTCAACCGGCCGATCTTCCCGACCTTGCTCGATGCGCTTAAACCGGGCGGCGTGCTGGTCTACGAAACGTTTCTCATCGACAATCATCTCCGCCACCGGCATCCGCGCCGGAAGGAGTTCTGTCTCGAGCACAACGAACTGCTGGACCTCGCGCGCGGCCTCCGGATTCTCCGCTATGACGAGGGCGCGCACCAGGACGGCCATGGCAATGAACCGGTCTTCACGGCCCGGTTGCTCGCGCAACGCGAGACCTGAGGTATCACCCGTCAACCATGCCCCGACTTGACCTGCACCTCCATACCACCCATTCGGACGGCAGCCTGCCGCCGGCCGAGGTGCTGGCCCTTGCGCACAAGGCCGGCGTAACCGCGCTGGCCATCACGGATCACGACATCACCACCGGTCTGCCCGAAGCCTTGGAAGCCGGCGCGCGCCTCGGCATCGACGTCATCCCCGGCGTGGAAATCAGTTCCCGATTCGGCGAGAACGAATTGCATATCCTCGGTTATTTTCTGGACTGGCAGGACCAGGCGCTGGACACCAGGCTGGCCGGGCTCCGCGCCAGCCGCCACCGCCGCAACCCCCTGATCATCGAGCAGCTGCGCGCGCTGGGATGCGACATCACGTATGACGAGGTAAAAGAACTGGCCGGGACCGAATCGGTCGGACGCCCCCATATCGCGCACGTCTTGATGAAAAAGGGCTACGTCAAATCAGCCAAGAAGGCCTTCGACCGCTTTCTCGCGCATGGCAAGCCGGCCTATGTGCCGCGCGAGTTGCCGGAGCCGGTCGAGGCGATGGCATGGATCAGAGCCGCCAACGGCGTCCCCGTTCTGGCCCATCCCCTCTGGGCCAGGCAAGACGGCGAGGGACTGTTCAAACTGTGCGAGAAACTGAAGGCTGAAGGATTAGGCGGGATGGAAGTCCACTACAGCACGCACAACCCCAAACAAACCGCCGCATTGCTCGATATCGCCAGACGGCTCGACCTGCTGGTAACCGGCGGCAGCGATTTCCACGGTTTGACCAAACCGGACATCGAGGTGGGGGTCGGCCGCGGAGGGCTCACAATCCCCGTCAAGCTGCTCGATCCACTGAGAAAAGCCGCGTCCGCCTAGTCTCCCCCCCACTCCCACCATTGGACCCTGCCTGTTATGATGAAACATGGAATCAGCACGCCAAAAGGGGGATTAACCATGCGCACCCTGATAACAGTCCTGGCCATCAGCGCACTATTGCCCGCAGGAGACGCATCCGCGCAGGGCATCAGCATCATTCAAGGCAGCGACGGGACGAGCGGCACCATCATGGATCTGGGTGGCGGCTTCCGCAGTTACTCGGACTCTCGCGGAAACATGGGGACGATCCTGGATCTGGGAGGCGGGTTCCAAACCTATCAGTTTTCGTCGCCTCACGGGGGCCTGCAGTCCGGCACGATTCTGACTCTGCCCACTCCGCGTTCAAACTTCGATACCGCGCCGGCCGGCCTCACGCCCGCGCCGGTCCTTCCCTTCACGCCGAGAGGACCGATCATGCCACGCGAACAGGCGGCGCCAGTCGTACCGACGGTGCCGAATATGGGAACATTCAATACATTTGGAAATGGCGGCGGAGTTGGAAGATTCGGACGGTAGGTTTTCTTCCCGAAAGAAAAGTTAATACAGCGGAACCTGCGGCCCCCACACCAATCCCGCCAGATCCGGATCGTCACCGCCGGCTGGTGAGGCTGGACGGGTCGGCGATGGCAGACGAGGAGACGAAAGCCACCACCGTCGCGAGCAGCGCGGCTTTCACGCCGATGCGATACGATCGGCGTCCAGCGTTCTTCACTCGTTCTTGCTCCAACAGTTCCATGGCATCGCCGGTTTTTGGCGCAAACAATCCC